>OGEP01002537.1_pt1 | contig 15773 bp, 14 predicted proteins | sample 1570721 | NCBI WGS metagenome assembly OGEP01 (sample SAMEA2582131, study PRJEB24529) | metagenome | biome: Human gut stool | place: China | collected 2011 | reverse complement strand
AAATTACAAGGATGGAATGATAAAAAGTATTCCAGCTGAGACGTTAGAGATGATCGAAGTATTTGGCAGTGTCCAGATTACGACACGCTGCCTGACGGAATGTTTAAAACGGGGGGTGAATATCCTGTTTTATTCCACAAGCGGGGCGTATTATGGAAGGCTGATCTCAACTTCCCATGTGAATGTGCAAAGACAGCGTATTCAGGCGGAAATTGGACACAATGAAACATTTAAACTGGAAATGTCAAAAAGAATCATTGATGCAAAGATCCGCAATCAGGTTGTTGTTTTGCGCAGATATGCGCGAGGCAGAGATGAAGATATTCATAGAATGATCATTGAGATGCAGAATATGCAGAAAAAACTGCCATATGCGAAGAGTGTGGAACAGGTTATGGGATATGAGGGAACGGCAGCAAAAATATATTTTAAAGTATTGGGGAAGTTAATTGATGAACAATTTGTTTTTGAAGGCAGGTCAAGACGTCCTCCGATGGATCCGTTTAATTCGCTGATCAGTCTTGGCTACTCGATTATCTTAAATGAATTATATGGAAAGATTGAGGGAAAAGAATTAAATCCATATTTTGGAGTGATGCATAAAGACAGAGAAAAGCATCCTACCTTAGCAAGTGATCTGATGGAAGAATGGAGAGCCGTATTAATTGACACAACAGCGCTTAGTATGTTAAATGGACATGAATTGGTAAAAGAAGATTTCTATACTGGAATCGATCAGCCTGGAGTCTTTTTAGAAAAGGATGGATTCCGGAAATATATTCAGAAACTGGAGGGAAAATTTCGTACAGAGAACAGATACCTTTCGTATATTGATTACAGTGTCAGCTTCCGGCGTGCAATGGATCTTCAGGTTAATCAGTTTGTAAAGGCAATTGAAACGGAAAATGTGAATGAATATATGCCGGTGATCATTCGGTAATTGGTTTGATAAATGTGGGGGGAAAGACAAATGGAAAATTATTTTTGGAATACTGGGGAAGAAAATAGCATAAAGAAGCTGTATATTCTCGTGATTTATGATATTGTTGATAATAAGCGAAGAGTCAGGTTTGCGAAGAAAATGAATGGATATGGTTTTTGGGTTCAGAAATCGGCATTTGAGGCGATGATTACGGAAAATTTATATCGACGTCTGTTACATGATATTCCAGAGCTGATTGACCGTAGATCGGACAGCGTAAGAGTTTACAAAATAAGAGGATACGGAGAGGTTAATCTTTTTGGGGCAAGTCCTGAAATTAAAAATGAAGAAGTGATTATTATAGGGTAATATGACAAAAGATATATTATAAATACACTGGGCAGAAATTATGTTGTGCATAAACATACCAAAGACCTGTAGCTTAAACTGGCACCGCATGTCTGTAAATGTACAAAGTATCAGGGAAAGCTGTATCATATGGGGATGGGGAGGATTGAATTTGAGGAAATATAATGATTTTGCTCCGATAGGCTTAAAATCAGGCTTTGTGATCGGTATGATCCAGTTTGATATTGAGATTTCTCTCATTTGCGGGTTTGCCCCGCAAATGGGGGATAAAAAGCCTTGTGTTTTAGGAGGTGTAGGGGACAGGATTGAGATAAGAGACCCCCGTAGAGGGGACGAGAACTCTTTAAATTAATGCTTAACTTGTTGTTTTCATCATTGAGATAAGAGACCCCCGTAGAGGGGACGAGAACGTAAAGCCTTTATTCAATTATCAATGTACTTGAGAATTGAGATATAAGACCCCGCGGAGGGGACGAAAACTTGAAAACCTGCCCCGGATAAATCAAATTAGGGTTTACTGAGATATAAGAACCCCGCTAAGGGGACAAAATTAGAATAAATTTTTACTAAATAACCATGCAGGAAAATTAAATCATTATTACGAAAGATGGAGGTTATTATGAACCAGACGATATTGTTTACACCAGTGGGAGGAACCGACCCGATTTCATTAAATAATTATCATGATGGATCAATATTGCATATTTGCAGATTCTATAAACCGGATAAAGTCATTTTGTACATGTCAAAAGAAATGTTGGATTTTCAGGAGAAAGATGACAGGTATCGTTATTGTCTGGACCGTCTGGCAAAGATGCAGAATCGTTCCATGGTTTATGAGATCATAGAACGCCGGGAGCTTACCAGAGTACATGAATTTGATTACTTTTACGAGGATTTCAGGAAGGTGATCAGCTGTATATATGAGACGATGGATGAATCGGATACATTGCTTTTAAATGTGTCATCCGGTACACCGGCAATGAAAAGTGGATTGCTGGTATTGCAGACATTAGGGGAGTTTCCTGCAAAAGTAATTCAGGTGGCGACACCAGTAGGAAAATTGAATGAGCAGGTGCATGAGGGATATGATGTAGAAACTTTATGGGAATTGGATGAGGATAATCAGGAAGGTACACAAAACAGATGTAAGGAAATACAGTGTCCGACACTTTCAAAGATAAAAAAAGAGGAAATTATAAAAAAACATATTTTTGTATATGATTATCAGGCTGCGCTTGATGTCACGGATTCATTACCAGCGGAGCAGACAGCGCAGTATAGGGATTTAATTTATCTGGCGGCAAGGAGAGTGTTATTAGATTTTGTGAATGTTGATAAGACAATCCAGAAAACAAATTTTCAATGTCTGCCGGTGCGGTCTTCTTCCCAGAGAAAATATTTTGAATATGCACTTACGATCGATATTCGATTAAAACGTGGTGAGTATGTGGATTTTATCAGGTCGATCACACCGATTGTGGTGGATTTGTTTGAGATGATATTAAAAAAACAGTGTGGTATCAAAGTAGACGATTATTGCGACCAGTATAAACGTGCAGGACAGTGGAAGAGAATGTGGTCAGCAAAAAAATTAAATGGAACGGAAGCAGGAGATGTACTGAATAGTCATTATCAGAAAATGGGAAAAAGATTTGAAGCAAAAGATGTGTATTCAGAACATCTGAAAATACTCACCGATCATTTTTCGAGTGATACCCGCTTAAAACAGTTGATGGAAGATCTTAGAAATGTGGAAAGTAATATCCGGAATCTTGCTGCGCATGAGATTGTGTCTGTGACAGATGAGACAATTAAAAACCTGACAGGTTTTTATGGCAGGGATATCATGAGTAAAATCAGGGAGCTTTTTGGATACACGGAGATTTCCATACGAAAAGAGTATTGGGATTCTTATGATGAAATGAACAGGAAAATCCTTGAGCAGATGTCAAATGAATAAAATATACAAACAAAACACAAAAAATGTGAATATTTCACAAAAACAATGTATAAATTATTGACATGAAATATTTAGAAACATATAATGTGATTGGAGGTGTGGGATATGTTACTTGAATTTTCATGCAGTAATTATAAGGCAATTAAGGAGAAAATAGTATTTTCCATGGTTGCAGGAAGTGATAAATCACATCAGGAAGAATTGTATGAATTTGATGATTACCGGGTGTCAAGAATCACATCTGTATATGGTGCAAATGGTGCTGGAAAAAGTACATTGATTGATGCGGTAGGGTATCTAGGCTTTTTGGTGAGGGAATGTGTGAAATTTCAGGAAGGAGATAAGATTCCGAGAACACCACATAAACTTTCAGCAGAGAAACCGACAGCGTTTGATATTCAGTTTGTTGTGGATGGAATACGTTATGCGTATGGATTTTCCATGAATGATGTTGAGTTTCTGGATGAGTATTTGTATCATTTTCCATCTGGAAGACAGGCGAAGATATTTGAACGTGAAGGTACAAAGTTTTCATATGGAATAAAGTATAAGAAAGAACTGTCTCAACTGGAGAGTAAGACAAAAAGTAATAAATTATTTCTGACTACGGCAGAAGCGTGGTGCAGTTTAAAGGAAATCATTCATCCTTTCAGGTTTTTTAAAGAAGAATTGATTGTTCATGGAATTGGACCTGATAATTGGTTTGAATACTCTGCAGAACAGATTCGGACAAATTCTGGTATGAAACAAATATTAGTTGTGTTCATGCAAAAAATAGAAAACAGACAATTGACAACACAGGATATGCCGCTTGAATTATTAAATAAGGTCCAGATGTTAACTGGTATGGGTTCATTGCAGACAATAGAAGTAAAGTTTGTATATAAAGATTATATTTTGAATATCAATGAGGAGTCACAGGGAACACAGAAACTTTTTAAATTGCTATGTCCGTTTATAGATGTGCTAGTCAATGGAAAAGTGTTATTTTATGATGAACTTGAAGCTAGTCTCCACCCTGCACTTGTAGATGAATTAATCCACACATTTAAAAACTGGAAAAGTGAAAAAAATCCACAATTAATTTTTTCCTCCCATGATACAAGTTTGTTGGATCTGGATTTATTCCGCAGAGATCAAATATGGTTTGCAGAAAGAAATCCCGGGTTGTGCACGACAGAGTATTATTCTTTAGTGGAATTGAAAAATGTCAGAAAGGATGACAATATAAAAAAAGGATATATCAATGGTCGATATTCGACAATTCCGTTAAAGGGAAGCAGTTTGATCGAAGTTTTGGGAGGTGAATAAATTTGGAACGAAAGCTAGGACTCAGTTCCAGAAATGAAAATTCCAGAAATATGTTAGTGCCGGATATGCACGTTTCAAAACTTGATGAAATGTATGAACAGTTTTGCAAAAATGTGGAAACGGTAAAAGAAAAGTTTCATATTGCAGAACAATTAGATAACGTTCATGAAGAAAAAGCAGTAAAAGATATTTATCGGTCACAGATTGTGTTTTTGGAAAGTGCACTGGATTATTATATGCATTGTCTTGGAATTTATGCGATGGTACAAATGTATAATAATCACTGGGATAAAACACGGGGATATTCCGATTTAAAGGTGCCGATTGATAAGGTAATGGATGCTGTTATGCATCCCGAAAATACAGGGTGGATTGACGCGGTAATTGTGTCTTACCATGCATCAAAAACATATATGAGTGCGAAAGAGATTAAGGGGCAGTTATCATTAATTGTTGGAAAAGATTTTTTTGATAAAATAGCAAATGAAATGTTTTATGACAAGGAGAGCAGAGTGAAACCAGCAGACAAATTGGCAAGAGCATTGACAGATTTGTTTGAACGCAGAAACAAGATAGCACATCAGGCAGATAGAAATCACCAGACGGGAGATTTGTATGATATTAACCGGCAGGATGTGGAAAATGCAATAGGTGTTGTTGAAACATTTGTTACAACTGTTCATAAGTTATTAACGGAATAAGAGTACTGCATGACATAAAAAAGCAAGGGACAACATCCCTTGCTTTTTTCTCCCCTCTGTGCTACACTGTCACAAGCTGACAAGACACATGTTAACCACATGAAAAACAGCAAAGAGGAGTAAGAAACTCCGGATTGGAGAAATTATGGAAAAAGTAAAGGCATTTTGTAAACGGAAAAACATTGAGATATCCGTCAAGCGCTACCTGATTGATGCACTTGGTGCGATGGCACAGGGATTATTTGCATCGCTTTTGATCGGAACAATCATCAGTACACTTGGAACGCAGCTTCATATTCCGATTCTTGTGACAGTCGGAACTTACGCGAAAGCAGCAGTCGGACCGGCAATGGCGATCGCAATCGGATATGCACTGCAGGCAGCGCCTTTAGTACTGTTTTCACTTGCGGCAGTCGGTGCGGCGGCAAATGAACTTGGCGGGGCAGGTGGGCCGCTTGCGGTACTTGTGGTTACAATTTTTGCAGCAGAATTCGGAAAAGCAGTTTCCAAAGAGACAAAAATCGATATTATTGTCACTCCGTTTGTGACCATTTTTGTCGGGGTCGCGCTTTCTATCTGGTGGGCACCGGCGATCGGCGCAGCAGCGAGTGCAGTCGGTAATGCGATCATGTGGGCAACGGAACTGCAGCCGTTTTTCATGGGAATCATTGTATCAGTGATCGTAGGAATCGCACTGACACTGCCGATCAGCAGCGCAGCAATCTGTGCAGCACTTGGACTGACCGGATTAGCCGGTGGTGCAGCACTTGCCGGATGCTGTGCACAGATGGTTGGATTTGCAGTGGCAAGTTTCCGCGAAAATAAATGGGGCGGACTGTTTGCACAGGGAATCGGTACATCGATGCTTCAGATGGGAAATATCGTAAAAAATCCACGTATCTGGCTGCCGGCGACATTGGCGTCTGCAATCACCGGACCGATCGCAACGTGTCTGTTCCATTTACAGATGAATGGTGCAGCAGTTTCCTCCGGTATGGGAACCTGTGGACTGGTCGGACAGATTGGTGTCTATACCGGATGGATCGCAGATATTGAAGCGGGAAGCAAAACAGCCATCACACCAATGGACTGGATCGGACTGATCTTAGTCAGTTTTATTCTGCCGGGCATTTTATCATGGCTTTTTAGTGTGCTGTTCCGTAAAATCGGCTGGATCAAAGAAGGTGATATGAAGCTGGACTTATAAATCGGTAAAAGTTTAGAAATAAATCCCCAATAATAAGGAAAGTATGGTATACTGTAAATAGTAGTCATTACAGGGACGCTATGTATAAAATTACATTTTGCGCTGCAAAATAAGGAGGATTTTTATGGATAAGCCATTCACCTTAAGTGAGGGCGTTGACAGTTGGAACACGATTATTTTTTTATACAATTCCGCATTGAAGGAGGTACGTACCAAAGTTGAAATCTTAAACGATGAGTTTCAGCAGGTACATCAGTACAACCCAATAGAATATATTAAGTCAAGGATCAAGACGCCTGAGAGTATTGTGAAAAAGTTAAAGCGTTACGGATATGAGTCGTCGATCGACAATATGGTTAATTATGTCAATGACATTGCAGGTATCCGTATTGTCTGCTCTTTTACTTCTGATATTTATAAGCTTGCAGAGATGATTGGAAAACAGAACGATCTGACCGTTATTTCCATCAAGGATTACATTAAAAATCCGAAGGAGAGCGGTTATAAAAGTTATCATATGCTTGTAACTGTTCCGATATTTTTATCGGACTGCGTGATCGATACCAAGGTGGAGATACAGATCCGGACGATGGCGATGGATTTCTGGGCAAGCTTAGAGCATAAGATCTATTACAAATTTGAGGGAAATGCGCCCGGCTATATCAGCAGGGATCTAAGAGAATGTTCCGATATTGTTTCTATGCTGGATGCAAAGATGCTCCAGCTAAATGAAGCAATCATACAGGCGAAAGAAGCACAGGAGGAGCAGACGGGTGCAGTATAATTACGACTTCGAGATTATGTCACTCGTCATTTTTGTGGTTATCAGCGGTCATTTCCTGTTGATCAGACAGTTCCCAACGGTTAAGTCGAAAGTATTTGGCAGACTGCTTTGGGTGTGTCTTGGCGAGTGTATCGCAAATATTTTATCATGTATTGGACTGGCAAATGCAGCAATCGTTCCGCTAATCTGGAACGAATTGTTTGCGTTTGCTTTTTTTGCGTTGGAAGGAGCGGCTTCTTATCTGATGTTCCGCTATATGGAAGAGGTATGCAGCTTTTCCGGAGTAGCAGGTCGGATGATAAAATACATGGGAAAAGTCCCGTTTTTCTTTTTCGAGATCATGCTTTTAGCGACACCGTGGATGGGCTTTTTCTTTTATTTTAAAGATGGCAGCTATTATCAGGGAAATTTTGCATGGTTTGGCTATGTGTATATTGGATACTATTTTTTTATGAACCTGCTTCTTATATTTTTGGGGAGAGCGCGTATTGAGACGCGGATCAAGGTAATCGTTATCTTATACAGTATTGTGGCAGTTCTTATGGTGGTGCTTCAGTATGAGAGAAAAGAAATGCTGCTTACCAGTGCGGCAAATATGCTGTTTATTCTGATGATCTATATGGCAATGCAGAATCCGTCTGCTTATATTGACAGTGAAACCAGAACCAGTGATGAGCAGGCATTTCTGATCCAGATGAAAAATGTAACGGAGCAATCCGGCAAAAAAGTATTTTTTGTGGTACATATCAGACAGATGCATCATATCGAAATGCTTTTAGGATATGAAAACAGCAGGCGGCTGTTTGCCGAAGTGGGACATTATCTTACCGCACTGTGTGGAAAGTTCTGTGTGTTTCGCAATGCGGAGGATACATTTACCATTCTGCTGGATGAGGGAAAAGAAGAACACATAAAGGGGCAGATCAAAAAAAGATTTGAACAGGATTTTCATGTGTCTGGCAATTCGATTTCTTTAAATGAGATCATGATCACCCTGCATTATCCAAGAGATTTTTGTTCTCTGGCAGAGTACAGGGCACTGTATGGATATTTGCTGGAAGCGGCACAAAATTCAGGGAAACAGATCTTTTTTGAGGTGGATGAAGCCGTAAAAAAAGACTATTACCGAAGAAATAAGGTAGAGCAGGCGGTGGATCGTGCAATTACGGAAAACAGATTTGAAGTATATTATCAGCCGATCTATTCCCTGAAAGAAAAATGTGTTGTATCATTAGAGGCGCTGGTGCGTCTGAAGGATGAAAAACTTGGAGCCATTCCACCGGATGAGTTTATTCCGTTGGCGGAGCAAAACGGAACGATCACACAGATCAGTGAGATCGTACTTGAAGAGTGCTGCCGTTTTCTGGCAAAACATGTACTTCCAAATCCATCGCTTGGGATACGGACGATTCATGTAAATATTGCTGCAGCGCAGTGCCTGAACCGGAATCTGAAAGAAAGCATACTGCCAGTGTTAGAGCGTTATCATGTGCCGACACATATGATCACACTGGAGCTGACAGAGCGGACAGCGATTGAAGCGCCAAAGCTGATGTTATGGCACATGCAGGAGTTTGGCAAAATCGGCATGGGGTTTGCAATGGATGACTATGGAAACGGCAATTCAAACTGTTCTTATCTGATCCGTTTTCCATTTCGGGAAATTAAGATTGATAAAAACATGACCTGGTCCTATTTTGAAAATCCAACTGCAAAAATCGTGATTGAAAATGAAATAAAGACGATACAAAAACTTGGTATTCCGCTGATCATGGAGGGCGTGGAAAAGAAAGAACAGAGTGATGCCTTAGAGGCGCTTGGTGTGGATATGATCCAGGGATATTATTACGGGAAACCGATGCCGGAGACGGAGTGTCTGCGCTATATCAGAAGAATGCATTTTGCCAAAGAGGATTACGGAAAGAGTTGATGGAAAGTTTATGCTAAAAATAGCATTTTGTGATGATGATTTAGAGATATTAAAAGAACTTGGTATCTTATTGGACAAATATAAAAAAGAAAGAGACGAAGACCTTACCTATACGGTATTTCAGAGTCCCTTAGAGTTACTGGCCGCGATTGAGAAAGGGTTTTCTTTCGATATTTTATTTTTGGACATTTTAATGCCGGGGGAAAACGGAATTGAGACTGCAAAAGAAATCAGACAGTATGATAATAATATGAAAATTATTTTTCTTACCTCATCTCCGGAGTTTGCAGTACAGTCTTACACGGTCGGGGCATATTTTTATCAGTTAAAGCCAGTCTGGGAGGAAAGCTTTTTCCGGCTGATGGATTCCGTGCTTGCAGAGTGCACAAAGACACAGGAAAACAGTCTGATTCTGCGGAGCAAAGAAGGAATTACAAGAATTGACCTTGAAAAGTTAGAATATTGTGAAGTGATAGGACGGACGCTCTTTTTTCATCTCGGAAATGGAAAAGTATTTGAGAGTGTCGGCAGTTTAGACGATTTATTTTTGCAGTTAAAGCCTTATGGCAATTTTTTACGGCCACATCGGTCATTTCTGGTAAATATGGATTATATACAGAATATTTCTTACCGTGCAATTAAACTGATAAGTCTTGCAGAAATACCAATCCCGCATGGGAAATGCTCGGAGATAAAGAATAAATATCTCGAGTATGCGTTTAACAGAAAGCAGGTATTTTTATCATGAATCTTCTTTATGTAACAAATGGTGCAGCAGTCGGGATATTCGGCATGGTTTTGTCCGGGGCTTTTTGTGATATTCACTGGACGAAAGAAAAACGGGAATTTCTTGTTGGAAGTATTTTTGTGCTGCTTGCCATACAGGGCGTGATGTATCTGTTGGCCGGGGCAGCGACGATCCGTTATCTTTATCCTGTGATCACACATGTCCCGATGTGTATTGCCCTTTACATTTTAACGAAAAAACGTCTGTGGACAGTGATTTCCGTGCTGACTGCTTATCTCTGCTGTCAGCTTCGCAGGTGGGTGGCACTTTTTATAATGGCTGTGTTTGTGAACAGTGAAACGGTGCAAAATGTGACGGAACTGATTGTTACACTGCCGTTATTATTTCTTTTACTGCGCTTTGTGGCACCCTCGGTGCGGGCAATATCAAATTATCCCGTGTCAATACAGCTTCAGTTCGGGTTGATTCCGGCATTGGGCTACGGCTTTGATTACCTGACGAGAGTTTATACGGATTTACTTTCAGAAGGTATACCGGCGGCAGTGGAATTTATGCCGTTCGTCTGCTGTATTGCTTATCTGGTGTTTGTGCTTCGTACTTCAGAGGAGGAGCGGAAGAAAAATGAACTTGAGCAGATGCAGAGCTGTCTGAATCTCCAGATTTCCCAGGCGGTCCGCGAGATTGAGGCTTTGAGGGAGTCGCAGAAAGATGCCAGTACCTACCGGCATGATTTAAGACATCATATGCAGCATCTGTTATCATGTATCGAGAATGGAAAAATTGAACAGGCAGAAGGCTACATTCATGAAGTATGTGCGCAGATTGAGGCAGGCAGGGTAAAAAATTACTGTGAGAATGAGACGGTCAATCTTATTTTTTCCTCTTTTGCAGGAAGGGCGGAAAGTGCTGGTGCCACAATGAACATAAAAGCGGTGGTGCCATATATTCTTCCGGTTTCGGAGACAGATTTGTGTGTGCTTTTATCAAATGCGTTAGAAAATGCGCTCCATGCGTGTACAGCACAGGAGCAGAAGGGAACGATAGATATTTTAGCGTATGAGAAGAACGGGAGGTTCTTTTTTCAGGTCACGAATCCATGCAGAAAAGAAGTAGCATTTGAAAACGGTGTTCCGGTTACCGACCGGCCGGGGCATGGAATCGGCGTACGCAGTATTTGCGCAATTGTTGACCGGTATGGTGGTATGTACAGCTTTCTGGTAGAAGATAATAAATTTATTTTACGCGTTTCTTTATAAGGTGCAGCTTTATGCTGCACTTTAAAAGAGATAACAAAACTACATATGAAAAATAAAAAATGTCGATTGAGTGCACATTATAGTCGATTCAGAACAAGTTAATCCACTGCAGCACAAAATACGGTACATTAATGTCAACAGAGAGAAATGAAAAACAAATGACAAAGGAGAGAAAAATTATGAAAAGAAAAATTTTAGCAATTATGTTGAGTTCAATGCTGGCATTCTCTTTTACCGCCTGCGGGAATACCGAGGAGACTGCTGATGGCACAGTGACAAACGCAGAGGCAGATGTAGATGTGGCAGATACTGGCACTGATGTGGAGACCGATGCGGCAGAGAACGATGCAGCAGATATTGTTGTGGACACAGAGGCAGCAGATGCACAAAGCGAAGATGTGGAAACAGATTCTACCGAAGACTTATTCTGCCTGCTTGATGTGCCGATTTTAGAGATGCCGGACTTAGCAGGAACAACCTGGAGTTTCTGTGGGGGTAACATTGGCGGTGTGCAAATGACACAGGACGATTATGATGCTGCATTAGAGCAGTATGGCGGAAAATTGGAGATCGTGTTTAGCGATGATGGTTCCACTGTACAGATGGTACAGGGAGGTGGAACGTTAGACGGTGTCTGTGAATATCATTATGAGGATGAAGGTGTGCGTTTAACATTTGACAATAACGGCACAGATCTGGTATACGCCTGCGTGTTTGCAGATTTTGACGGACTGACAATGGTAGCATTGTCCGATACTTCCGGATACAATGCAGTATATTTTGTACAGTAAAGGAGTTTTTGAATGGAAATCTCTGTAATTGTTTGTTTGCTTGTGATTTTGCTTGCCATATGGATTGTTTCCGTACGGAAAAAATTAGCAATCATGGATGAAAATATCAATCATTCCATGAATCAGATCGGAGTGCAGCTTTCGTCACGGTTTGATGCGTTACTTTCCCTGCTTGATTTTACAAAAAAATATGCAGGATACGAGGCACAGACACTTACAGATGAAGTAAATGAAAAACGGTGTATCATTATGGAAACTTCCACACCGGAGGAGGTTTTGCGCCAGGAAGGTGTGATAAACGAGGTGCTTTTCCGGACACAGACAGTTTTAGAAGAATATCCGGGTTCGACTGATGAAAATGAATACATCAAATGTATGGACGCGGTAGAGTGTTATGAAAAAATGGTGCAGACCAGCCGGCTGATTTATAATGATTCGGTGACAAAATTAAACAGAGAGCTTCACATTTTTCCAACCAGTGTACTTGCACATATGCTCGGATTTGAAAAACGGGATTATCTGGTAGAAAATTAGCAGAAAAGGAGATGCAAAGGATGAATAAGTTACACAGAAGCAGGTACATAAATGTAGTTGTATCAATGATGATGGCATTTTTGATGCTTGCTGCAATGGGAACGACACAGGTACATGCAGCACAATATACAACGGGAACGATTGATCCTGCCGAATTGAAAGCTGGAGATGTGGTTTACAGGGGGATTCAGTTAACGGTAGACAGACAGATTGTGGTTTGTAAAAAGTGCAATATGATATGGATTACGACGGGCACGAATTACGGTACCGGAGACATGAAACGCTTTGAGGTGGTGACTACAGAAGCCCATAAGGATCATCCGGCTGAGGTGGGGTATAGCAAATTTAACTGGTATTTCAGCCTTGACAGCGACAGTAATAACCCATTGTTAAAAAATACGCCATATACGATTGTAGAAAATGCTAACATTAAATACAAGATTACGTATAATACAAATGGTGGCAGTCAGATAGCAGAGGAAAAGCAGACGAACCTGCCAGATCCGCTGCCAGCTGCGACGAAAGATGGATATGATTTTGTCGGCTGGTATACAGATGCAGATTTTACGACGATTGCGCGGCCGGGACAGGCACTTACTGCCGACACGACTCTTTATGCAAAATGGGTAGAACACAGGCACACATTTAGGGATGAGTGGAGCAGCAATGATACTTCCCATTGGCATGCTGCCACGTGTGAACACACCACAGAAAAAAAAGATGAAGCAGCTCATGTTTATGGAACAGCAGGTGCGGAAAGATATACCTGTAGTGTCTGCAAATATGTAAGTGAAACAAGAAAAAGAGAAGCTGAGGCAGCAGATAAAAAGAATACGGAAAGTAAACCGGTAAAAGTAAAAAGGACAGAGGCAAAAGACGCAGCATTAAATTCGAAATTTAATGTGAAAGCAGGAAAGACGGTCAAGGTAACTTGGGGAAAAGTTAAAGATGCAGATGGTTATGATGTTTATATGGCATACTGCGGAAAAGATAAGGAAAAGGTTGTAAAGTCCGTAAAGGCAGCGGATAGTTTATCTGTTGAGATCAGCAAATTGAAAAAGAAAGGAATCAATCAGAAAAAAAATATAAAATGTCATGTTCTTGCATATAAGATGGTTGATGGCAAAAAAGTAACAGTTGCGAAATCGATCACGATACATGCAGCAGGAAAGAAGAATAAATCAGTAACAGATGCAAAAAGCATTAAACTGAAAAAGACTTCTTATGTATTGGCAAAAGGGAAAAAAGCTGTCGTAAAAGCTTCGATTGTCAAGAAGAATAAGAAACGTCCGATCATTAATCATATATCGGAATTCCGATATGCTACATCAGACAGTAAAGTGGCAGTGGTATCTAAAAATGGTAAGATCACCGCGAAAGGAAAAGGATCCTGTGCTATATATGTATATGCAACAAACGGATGTGCACAAAAAATAAAAGTTGTGGTCAAATAAGAGAGACAGGTATAAAGTGAAAATGAATGTGTAGGAGAAAAGCTGCCAATGATAGTGATAATATCATTAGGCAGCTTTTTATAATGAACAAAGGAAAAAGAAAACGTGTATTTTGACTGGATTATATAGTATAATATATTCCGTGTCTGAGAGAGAAATAAAACATAAGAGGATAGTGCGTGTGAAAAATAAGATTTTTCACACACAAGAATGGGGATTAAGATGAGAATAGGATTTGATAATGACAAATATTTAAAAATTCAGTCGGAGCATATCAAAGAACGCATCAGCCAGTTCGGTGATAAGCTGTATCTGGAATTTGGTGGAAAATTATTTGATGATTACCATGCGTCTAGGGTATTGCCGGGATTTGCACCGGACAGTAAGCTTCAGATGCTGATGCAGCTTTCGGATGTTGCAGAAATCGTAATTGTGATCAGTGCGGCGGATATTGAGAAAAACAAGGTGCGTGGAGACCTTGGCATTACTTATGATGTGGATGTTGTCCGGCTGATCGGAGAGTTTGAGAAAAAAGGACTCTATGTCGGAAGTGTGGTCATCACACAGTTTGCCGGACAAAATGGTGCAGTGCAGTTTCGGGAAAAACTCGAAAAACGTGGAATCAAAGTATATCAGCATTATAAGATCGAGGGGTATCCGTCGAATATTCCACTGATCGTCAGCGAGAATGGTTTTGGAAAAAATGATTATATTGAGACGACAAGACCGCTTGTGGTTATTACTGCGCCGGGACCTGGAAGCGGAAAAATGGCAACCTGTCTTTCACAGCTTTATCATGAAAACATTCGCGGAACCAAAGCCGGCTATGCGAAGTTCGAGACATTCCCAATCTGGAATCTTCCGTTGAAGCACCCGGTCAACCTTGCATATGAGGCTGCAACAGCAGACTTAAATGATGTGAATATGATTGACCCGTTCCATCTGGAAGCATATGGAAAGACTACGGTAAACTACAACCGTGATATAGAAATATTTCCTGTTTTAAATGCAATTTTTGAGGGAATATACGGTGAAAATACCTATTACAAATCGCCGACTGATATGGGAGTAAATATGGCAGGAAACTGCATCATCGATGATGAAGCCTGCTGCGTGGCATCTAAAATGGAAATTATCAGACGTTATTACACCGCAGTGAATAAGCTGGTAAGAGAAGAAGCGACCGAAAATGAAGTTTACAAGATCGAGCTTCTAATGAAACAGGCGAAGATTACAACAGACGACAGAAAAGTTACCGTTGCCGCAAAGAAGCGTGCGGAGGAATCAGGTGTTCCGACCGCAGCAATCGAACTTTCGGATGGAACGATCATTACATCAAAAACGTCTGATTTCCTTGGAGCATCAGCGGCATTGCTTTTAAATGCTTTAAAATATTTAGCTGGAATTGAACATGACGAGAAGCTGATCCGCCCGGAGGCAATTGAGCCAATCCAGGATTTAAAAGTACGTTTCTTAGGAGGAAAGAATCCAAGACTTCATACGGACGAGGTTCTGATTGCGTTATCTCTCGCGGCGGTTTCCAATGAAAATGCAAAATGCGCCATTGAGCAGATCCCTGCACTCCGTGGCTGTCAGGTGCATACGTCGGTTATGCTTTCCGAGGTGGATATTAAAATCTTCAAAAAACTGGGTGTGGATCTGACAAGTGAACCGGTACGCAGTGGATTGAAGCTGTACTAAATTTATTTGATGTATCATGAGCTATAAAATAAAGTGAAAGAGGAAATAACATGAATCTGATTAATATAGAAGATCTGACAAAGATCTATGCCGAAAGAAAGC
>OGEP01002519.1_pt1 | contig 15881 bp, 15 predicted proteins | sample 1570721 | NCBI WGS metagenome assembly OGEP01 (sample SAMEA2582131, study PRJEB24529) | metagenome | biome: Human gut stool | place: China | collected 2011 | reverse complement strand
AGCGAATTGCAGTATTCACACTTATACTTCTGTGTCGCCGGGTCAAAAATCAGTTCTCCGTCACAGTTTGGACACTTAAAACTGATAATTGCCATCGCTATTTCCTCGCTTTCCCACAGTTGCTGCAGAACTTTCCGGTGTTCGTCTGTCCGCACTCACACGTCCACTCAACGGATACCGGCTTTGGCTTTCCGCACTCGCTGCAGAACTTTCCGGTGTTCACATGGCCACACTCGCACGTCCATTCATCGGATACCGGCATCGGCTTCCCGCACTCGCTGCAGAACTTTCCGGTATTCACGTGACCGCACTCACATGTCCAGCCGCCCTGGGCACCTGCCCCAGGCATCTGTCCTGCCGGCACTGCGCCTGCCGCCTGCATCTGTCCTGCCGGTGCCGCGCCGGCCTGCTGCATTCCTGCATTCGCCTGCATGTCTGCCGGTGTCTGCATCGCACCAAGTCCGGACAGCGTCTGGTTCATGGCATTCATTCCCATGCCGACTCCCATAAAGCCTGCCATGGCACCGTTCGCATTGCTTCCGGCGTCACGCACACCCTCCGTAATATTCTTGACCGCCATACCGCGCATAACGTTGAAGTCGCTTCCGAGCATTGCGCCCTCATTGCGCATGTTGATGAGCTTCTGGGACTCTTCATCATAAGAGATACCAGCGATACCAACCTTCTGGATCTCCATACCGCGCATCTGGTTCCAATCGGCATCCAGAATGTCCTGCATGTACTTGCCCAGCTCCATCGCCTTGGAAGTCACGTAGGAAATACGTGTTCCGTCCGCCGACATCTGGTTGATTGCCGACTGCAGCGCCTCTAAAAACTCCGACAGGTACTGCTCGCCGATCTCATCGTAATTGACACGATCTTTGTTCCGCGGGATCACTTCCGCATAGAACTGGAGCGGATTCGTGATCTTGATGGAATAATTACCGTGTGCGCGCAGGAAAAGCTCTGCGTTATAGAAATTATCAAAGTAATTGATCGGGTTTCTCGTTCCAAACTTGATCCCTTTGATCTCCTGCAGATTCAGGAAATATACTTTCTGTGCCGTCGGCGTCTGTCCGCCGTACTTGATACGGTTGAACGTCTCTTTTACAGATTCTCCCAGTTCACCGTTTAGCATGGACGGCAGGGAAGAATTATCTACCTTATAATATCCCGGTTCTGCCGTGTAATCGACTACTTTTCCTCCATCCACAAGCATCATAAACTGGTTGTCATACACGTGAATCACGGAGTCATTGCTCACCGTATTGTTCGTCTCCTTGGTATTCTGTCCTCTCCGGATCAGCACACCACTCGTAAAGACGGTCTGTTCCCCCATGTCATCCGCCTCGAACACCTCGAGCCACTGATCCGCCAGTCCTCCGCTGATCGCACTACCGATTGCCTTGATAATTCCCATAACAATTCCTCCTGTTCTATTCTTTCGTTGTACTCTGACGAGTTCTTATTGGAAGTTCCTGCAAAACTTCATATGCACAGAATCATGCGCCAAAAATGTATTCACACATGGTGATAATCCACCTCAGAAAAACGTACCATCCGCCAGACTCTGGTGTCTACCGGTACAACCGGGCTGCCGCAGTATTCACAGATCTGCTGTCCAAGTCCCTTCATCGGCGCCCCGCAGTTCGGGCAGTTCAGCCCGAAGGCATTTCCCTCCGTCTGCTGCGCCGCATCCTGTACATAGAGCAGCTCCATATTGTACTTTGTCTGCAGCTTCCGGTCTTTGTATCCCCAGATAATTTTGCCCGCTTTTTCCTTGTAGTGGTAATGCTCTACCGCACTCTGAAATGTGATCACACAAGTGCCGTTCTTTTTTTCGTAATTGGAAATCTCTGTCTGATGAATGCGGATCTGCTCATAGGTCTCACGCACTCCTGCCGCACGGTTCCCCTCAATCTGACGGCTGACCTGCTCCTTCAGTTCATCGGAAGCGCGCGCGACGCTTTCCAGATTCCCCGCCGACACTGCCTGAAGCGCCGCCACAAGCTGCTGCTGTGCGAGCGCCTCAAACTGCTCCAGATTCATTCCCGGGAAATCACGGGAAATCTGGGGTGCAAAAATCCGCGTCATGGAAGCCACCGACTTCGGTGTCTCCTCCAACATCTGTTCCTGGCGCTTATATTCCTCAATCAGACCGCCTTTTCCAAACACCCACTTTAAGGTGCGGATCACATCACTGCTCATCGTCTCCTCCAAGTCCCTTCGGGCAGCCGAGGGAGAGCCACTTCAGATATCCATTCATAAAGATATCCAGCTTGCCGTCCAGCACGCTGTCCACATTTCCGGTCTCCACACCGGTGCGGTGATCCTTCACCATCGTATACGGCTGCATGACATAGGAGCGGATCTGGTTGCCCCATCCGATCTCTGTCACCTCGCCGCGGATTCCCGCCGCCTTCTCAGCATTCTCCTGCTGCTTTAACAGATACAGCTTTGCCTTTAACATCTGCATCGCCTTGTCCTTGTTCTGGAACTGGGAACGCTCATTCTGGCACTGTACCACAATACCGGTCGGAAGATGTGTGATACGGATTGCGGAAGATGTCTTATTGATATGCTGTCCGCCCGCACCGCTGGAGCGGTACGTATCGATCCGAAGATCATCGTCATTGATCTCCACATCCAGATCTTCCTCGATATCCGGCATGACATCGCAGGACACAAAAGAGGTCTGTCTCTTTCCCGCCGCATTGAACGGCGAGATACGCACCAGACGGTGCACGCCTTTTTCTGATTTCAGATAGCCGTAGGCATTTTCTCCATTTACCTGGAATGTCACGGACTTGATGCCTGCTTCCTCTCCGTCCAGGGAGTCCAGCACTTCCACGCTGTATCCCTTGTCATCTGCCCAACGTGTATACATGCGGTAAAGCATTGCTGCCCAGTCACAGGACTCCGTACCGCCCGCGCCCGCATGAAGCGACACAATGGCATTGTCCCCATCGTACTCGCCGGACAGAAGCGTCTTTGCGCGGATGGCATCGTACGTCGTCGTAAACTCCGTTAGCATTTCTTCGATCTCCGGGATCAACGTGGCGTCATTCTCCTCATATCCCATCTCGATCAATGTCTCAATATCCTCAAATTCTGTCTTTAAGGATGCATAAGTTGCGACATCATCCTTCATGCTCTTTAATTCTTTCATTTTTTTCTGGGAAACAACCGGATCATCCCAAAAACCGGGATCTTCCATTTCCCTCTCTAATTCCTGGATCCGCTGCTCTTTATTAGCCAGGTCAAAGTGAATCCCTCACTTCCTGCAGCGGTTCCCTGTATGTGTTCAGGGTCACTTTAAATTGATCAAGTTCTACCACAGTTATCACCTCTTTCATTTTTTTCTATTCTTATTGTACTGGAAGCCCCGTCTTTTCGCAATCTTTTCCCACAATTTTCGCAGCGCTGTAAAAAGCAGCAGCCAGATCACCGCTCCCAGCGTATCAATACACACATCCGAGAACCGTCCGGCGCGCCCCGGGACAAACAGCTGGTGGATCTCATCGGTCGCCGCGTAAAGCGCCGCAACCGCAACCGCCGAAATTCCGCACACTTTCCAGTTACCGGAATATCCGTGCACAAAAGCGCACGCCAGCAGACAGAGTATTCCATATTCTGTCATATGCGCCAGCTTGCGCACCGGATAATCAATCCGGTCGGCATATGCTTCCATCTCGCTCTGTGTATATTCTGTTCCTGTCAGATGACTCCATGTTTCCACAATGCGGTAGGCAACCCCACCGCTGACCTGCTCCGATTCCGATGCCGGCTGTGCCGAAAACCGGAAAATCATCACCATACAAAGAAGCAGAAGTCCTCCTGTTATCACACGGTATATCCGAAGCTTCATCCCGTCTCCTCACTCCGATCAGTCGTTCTGTGTCTTCTCACTCAGCACTTCGATTGCCTTCTGCACCTGATTATCGTATTGGATCTCATACTGCTCTCCGTCCGGGTCGAGATACTCATATTCCAGTTCAATGTCCGGATCGATTCCGACACCGTGGATATAGTTGCCGTTCGGCGTAAAATATTTCGCGGTTGTCAGCTTGATGGCGTCTCCGTCTTCCAACGGGAACAGGCTCTGCACGATGCCCTTGCCGAATGTCGTCGTTCCGATCAGCGTTCCGTAGTTGTAATCCTTGATGGCTCCTGCAAAAATCTCGGAAGCGCTGGCGCTGTCCTGATTGATTAACACCGCCATCGGATAGTCAAAATGCGTGTCTCCGCTGGAACGGTACTCCTCGCGGTGTCCGTTCTTATCCTCCGTGTAGACGATCAGACCTTCCGGCAGAATATCGTCAAGAATCTGTACCACGGAATCGACAAGTCCGCCGCCGTTATAGCGAAGGTCGACCACCAGCGATGTAAGCCCTTCCCCTTCCAGTTCCGCAAGCGCCTTCTCAAACTGGTTTGCCGTATCCTTCTCAAAAGATTCAATCCGGATATAACCAATCGTATCGTTTAACATCTGTGAAGATATGCTCGGCAGCGTCACATCGGCACGCTCCACGTCAAACGAGAGATTCTCTCCGGTAGACGGGCGGTAGATCTCAAGATGTACCGTCGTCCCGGCTTCCCCGCGGATCAGCTTCACGAGATCCGTGACATCCATCGTATCCGCCTCGGTTCCGTCCACCGACAGAATTACGTCTTCGTTGCGAAGTCCAGCACTCTCAGACGGTGTTCCCTCGTAAACCTTTGTGATTGTGACCTGCATGGTATCTTTATCCTGCGCAAGCCCTGCCCCGATTCCGTAATACTGACCCGTCATGCTAACCTGCGTCTGCGCGTACTCATCCGCCGTGTAGTAAACCGAATATCTGTCATCCAGTCCCTCCAGCAGTCCCGCATACAGACCGTCCTTTAAATCCTGAACATCGGTATCTTCATAATAATACAGATCAATGTAAGCTGACAGTTCGTTGATCTTTGCCGTTGTCCTTGCATCCAGCAGGGTCGTTCCGTCCGTATCTGCCGCTGCATTGGTGATGAGTATCTGACTTCCGGTAAAGCGGCAGGTCAGATAAATGCCAAGCGCTCCGACGACCAGTGTTCCGCAGATTCCAAGAAGGATGCCAGCTCCCATTCCACGGCGTCTGCGCTCTTTTCCGCCGTCCGGCTTCTGCTCTCCGGTTGTCTCATTTTCTATCATGCCGTTTTGCATATTTTCTCTTTGTTCGTCCATAGTTTCCCTCATTTCTGTATGCTATCCGTAATAAGATATGTAAAAATTCCCTGTCCAAGGACAGGGAATTTCGGTCAATGCCTACGTGCACTTTCTCCATCAGCCGCCCAGGTAACTCCACGGGCTGACGTAACTTCCATTTAAAGAGACGCCGAAATGCAGATGGCTTCCGGTTGAAATGCCGGTACTTCCGACTTTTGCGATCACATCTCCCGCCGACACGGTCTGTCCGGGCGATACCAGCAGGGATGATGCGTGCATGTAGACGGTGTAGAGTCCTCCGCCGTGGTCGATCATCACATAATTGCCCGCCGCACTGCTGTAGGATGCCGCTGTTACCGTTCCATCCGCCGCCGCGATAATGTCCGCTCCCGCCGATGCTCCGATATCAATTCCCTTATGGTTCGACGACGCTCCCGACATCGGGGATACTCTCGTTCCATAATCACTGGTCACCCGCGTGCTGCTCGGGCACGGCCACCGGAACGCTCCTCCGGTATACGGATGTTCCTCCACCCCGGCTGCCGCTTTCTCCGCTTCCGCTCTCTTGATCGCCGCAATCAGTTCTTCCTGCGCCTGAATCTCCGCCGCATAATAGTCGGCGTCGCTCTGCGCATCTTCAATATCTCCCGAGATGTCCGCAAGCTCCGACTCCTTCTGCCGCATCATAGCGGCAACAGTCGCTTTATTGCTCTCGACCGTCGACTTGAGTGCCTCCAGATCGGTATACTCCTGCTCCAGCTGGGCTTCCAGATTCACAATCGACTCCACGGTGTCCTGGTACTCGGTAAGCTTTTGTCTGTCATAGCTCTGTATCTGTGCGATATAATCTGCGGAATTTAAAAATTCAGAAATGTTTCTGGAAGATAAAAGCGCCTCCAGATAAGAGGTCTGCCCGTTCTCATACATGAACTGGATCCGCACTTTCATATCCGCGTACTGCTGTGCTTCCCTCTCTTTGGCTCCGGCAAGTTCGTCCTTCGTCTCCTGGATATCCTCGCTCTTTGCCGTCAGCTGATTCTCAAGATCCGTGATCCGCGCGGATATATCTATCAGCTGCTGGTTCAATTCTGTTACCTTGCTCTCGATATCACCCTTGGAATCCTTGAGATCCTCAATCGTGCCCTGCGCCTCTTTGAGCGCTTTTTCCAGCTGGGCTTTCTCGTCCTGCGCCTCCTGCAGGGATTTTGTGGAAGCGGCGTCCTCCGTCACTTTCTCTGTGGAAGCCGACGATGCCTGGATCGGTATGCCCGCCGCCAGCACCAGAATCAGTCCGAGCGCTGTTATTCTTCGTATCATTGTAAACTTCATGTGTTTCCTGTATGGCATCTTATCATTATACCCTCAAATGCTTGCGAATTGTGATGCGGCTTCCGATAAAACCGATTCCCACACCCAGAATCAATGCCACCGGGATCAGATTATGGAAAATCTCGTTCACGCTAAGGAACTTCATCATATTGCTGATAAAGCTGAACTTATCGCTGATGTACATTACAATCTTCCCGTACAATGCGTACAGAATGCCAAGCGGAATTGCCGCTCCGATCAGTCCGATTACAATACCTTCGACCACAAACGGTGCGCGCACAAAATAATCCGTCGCTCCGATCAGCTTCATGATCGCAATCTCTTCCTTGCGGACGGAGATACCGACCGTGATCGTATTGCTGATCAAAAAGACGGCAACACCGAGCAGGATCAGGATGACGCCCGCCGAGATGTACCCGATCAGACTGTTAAAGTCGGTCAGCGTGTTGGCCACCTGCTGGGACTGCTTTACTTCACGCACTCCATCGACGGACTTCAGGTAGGTAACCAGCGAGTCCTGCATCGATATATCGTTCATGTAAATGGCATAGCTCGCGGAATTCGCCAGCGGGTTATCGCCGGCAAAACTTGCAGCCGCCGCTTCATTTCCCTCAAAGTAAACTTCCTTGAAGCTTTCCCATGCTTCATCCGCTGAGATAAAGTCATAATGTGATACTTCCGGTCTCTCCGAAATCAGCTCCCCGATCTCCTCGATCCGCTGATCCGAGATTCCCTCATCAAACAGCACCGTCACTGCCACGCCGGACTCCGCATCCTTTACCATGGACTGGAAGTTCACGACAATCATATAGAACAGACCGAACAGGAAAATGCATGCCGTCATCGTGGCGATCGACGCCAGTGAGAACAGCTTGTTCTTCCAGATATTCACGATTCCCTGCTTAATTGTATAAAAAAACGTACTAATTCGCATAGTCGTCGTCACCTCCATCATCCAAGAAATCATCAAACAGATCATCGTCCTGTTCGACAGAGGTATCCTTACCGTAATGATCCGAAGCGGTATCGTCTACCACAACGCCTTTTTGCATCGTGATGACACGCTTATTCATCGCTTTCACAATCTCCAGATTGTGTGTTACTACAACCACCGTTGTCCCCTGCTCGTTAATCTCCTCCATCAGCTTCATAATCTCCCATGCATTATTCGCATCGAGATTACCGGTAGGCTCGTCCGCCAGCAGAATCTTCGGCTTGTTAATCAACGCGCGCGCAATCGCCACACGCTGCTGCTCCCCTCCGGAAAGCTGTCTCGGGTATGAGCGGTATTTTGCCGCCAGCCCCACCATCGACAACAGTTTTGGAACATTTTTCTTGATGGAGCGGTTGGATTCGCCAATGACCTTTTGTGCAAAGGCTACATTGTCATAAATATTTCTATCCTTTAACAATCGGAAATCCTGAAAAACCACCCCAATGTTGCGGCGGAATTTCGGGATTTGTCTTCGTCTGATTTTATTTAATTTTCTGCCATTGATTGTAATGGTTCCCTCCGTCGGTTCCAGTTCCTTCAACAGGAGCTTGATCAGCGTCGACTTGCCCGAACCGCTGTCACCGACAACAAATACAAACTCTCCCTCCTCAATGTTAAGACTCACGTCATTAAGTGCAGGAATTCCCGCAGAGTACGACTTGCTGACATGCTCTAACTTTATCATGAAATTACCTCATTTCTGTATGCATCTCCGATGGTTCCGGAGAATCAAATGCTCTGTCCCATCCCATATAGTCTACTCAATGTATGCAGTTGTTGCAATACCCGTATGCAAATTTTAAGAATTAGTAGTCCAGAGACTCCATATACTTCATATATTTTACGACCATCAGTGCGATCTTGAACGTGATGGCATCCTCGAACACGCGCAGATCCAGTCCGGTGCTCTTCTGCAGCTTATCCAGACGGTACACTAACGTGTTGCGGTGGATGTAAAGCTGTCTGGAAGTCTCTGATACGTTCAGGCTGTTCTCAAAGAACTTGTTGATCGTCGTCAGCGTCTCCTCATCGAAATCATCCGGGGACTTATTGTCAAAAATCTCCTTGATGAACATCTTGCACAGCGGAATCGGCAGCTGGTAGATCAGACGACCGATACCGAGTGTGGAGTAAGCGATTACATCCTTCTCCTCGAAGAAGATCTTGCCGACATCAAGTGCCATCCGCGCCTCCTTGTAGGATCTGGATACCTCTTTGATCTCGCCGACAATCGTTCCGTATGCCACATGAACGTCGCTGTCCGCATCCGCACGGAACAGGTTGACCATGCTCTCCGCGATCTTGTTCAGCTCCTCGTAACCTTCGTTCTCGCCGACTTCCTTCACAACGATAATATTCTTCTCGTCGACTGCTGTGACAAAATCCTTCGTCTTCGTGCCGAAGATTCCGCGGATCTTCTCCAGTTCATTGCCGTCCTTGTCGCGGTTCGTCTCCACAATGAATACCACGCGGCGCACCTCGGTGTCGATGTGAAGCTTCTTGGCACGGTTATAAATATCAACCAGCAACAGGTTGTCGAGCAGCAGGTTCTTGATAAAATTATCTTTATCAAAACGCTCTTTATAAGCAGTCAGAAGGCTGGTCAGTTGGAAGGACGCCATCTTTCCCACCATATAAACGTCATCACTGGATCCTTTTGCCAGTAGAATGTACTCCAGCTGATTTTCATCAAATACCTTAAAAAACTGATATCCATGAACTACCTGGCTGTCTGCCGGTGATGAAATAAAAGCCGCGACTTCACCGCCAAAATTCTCCGGCTGTGCTTCTGTTGACGCAAGAGTCTGTCCCTCCATGTCCAGTACGCACAGGTCGATCCTGGTAATCCCCTTCAGTCCATCAATGGTATTTTGAAGTATCTGATTCGAAATCATAGCATGTCCTCTCCTTTACAACGATTCTTTTTTCCCCTGAAACCCCTAGATACTAAATATCTACGTTATATAATAATGCAAAATAGCAAAAAAAGAAAGAACTTTTTTATGAATTTTTATGCATAAATCCATGACAGTTCACATAAAGTGTAGTCAAAGAAACCCCGATACAGGAGTCTATCCATGAGTTCAAAAACCAGAATATGGGTCTTCCATATGAAAGAACTGATCTACACCGCCATCTTTGTTGTACTGGGCATCGTACTGCTTCTGCTCCTGATCTTTATGTTCTCAGGAGACCATTCTGAACGCACTCTTACGGATCTCTCCGGAAAATATACAGCCGGGATCTACACTGCTTCCATGACGCTTGGCGGCAGTCCGGTGGAAATCGCAGTCACTGTGGACCGGGACTACATCTCTTCCATCACCTTTCATCAGCTGGATGAGACTGTAGCAGCCATGTATCCTCTGATGGAACCGGCTCTTCATGATCTCTCTGCTCAGATCTGCGAAAAGCAGTCTGCGGAGGATGTCTCTTATTCCGAAGACAGCCAGTATACCTCCATGATGCTCATGAGCACCATCCGCACTGCTCTGGAAAAAGCCGAAAAATAAAAGAAGCCACTCCCGGAAGTCTTATCTTCGGGAATGGCCTTCTCTTCCAAGCCAGACAAGCACAGCACCTGCCATAATAAAGAAGTCTGACAGATTAAATACCAGCTCATTCAACCGTTTCCATGGTGAATGGAAACGGATATAATCTGTTACATAACCTTTCCTGCAACGATCATAAAGGTTGGACAATGCTCCTCCCAGCAGGAACGTATATCCGGTCTTCTCCATCTTCCGATCCGGCTTTGTCAGCACCCACGCAAACATAGCAGCAATTCCTGCAGTCACACAGCCGCTCCAGCGGATGATCTTGTCCATGTGTCCCCTGGCATGTCCTCCGGCTGTTCCATAATTATGTAATCGCTTAATCCCTGCCAGCCCTCCAGGAAGAAGATGTTCTTCTTCCTGTTCAGGCAGCTGCTCGATCTCCTGCTTCACTGCATGATCCAGCTGAAACAGTCCCAAAGCAAGTTGTACATATAATAATTTCATCTCTTAACCCTGCATTTCCAGTGCGGGCACTCCGCGCATGGTGATCAGCGGTCCGCCCTTATGTTCAATATAGTCGCCGGTGATCGTCACCTGTCCGATATTATCATCTTTTGGGATCTCGTACATAATATCCAGCATAAAATCCTCAATGATCGCACGCAGTGCTCTCGCACCTGTATCTTTTTCCATCGCTTTTTTGGCGATCGCAGACAACGCATCATCTGTAAAATCAAGCTTTACTTCATCCAGCGCCAGCAGCTTCTGATACTGCTTCAGGATCGCATTTTTCGGCTCTTTTAAGATACGCACCATCATCTCTTCACTGAGTCCATCCAACGTGTAGATGATCGGTAATCTTCCAAGAAATTCCGGAATCATGCCAAAATTACGAAGATCCTCTACAGTCACTTTCCGGATCAGATTCTTTTCATGATCATATTTATCCTTCAGATCTGCCCGGAAACCGATAGAAGACTGTTTATTCAGACGCTCCTTGATAATATTTTCAAGATCCGGGAATGCACCTCCACAGATAAACAGAATATTCTTCGTATTCACAGTCTCCAGCGGAACCATGGCATTCTTGCTGTTGGCTCCCACCGGCACTTCTACCTCTGCACCTTCCAGCAGCTTCAGCAGTCCCTGCTGCACAGATTCTCCGCTCACATCACGCTGATTGGTATTGCGCTTCTTGGCAATCTTATCGATCTCATCAATGAATACGATTCCTTTTTCTGCCTTCTCCACATCATTGTCTGCAGCTGCCAGAAGCTTGGACAATACGCTCTCAATATCATCACCGATATAGCCGGCCTCTGTAAGAGACGTAGCATCTGCAATGGCCAGCGGTACATCCAGTAATCTGGCCAGAGTCTTTACCAGGTAAGTCTTGCCGCTTCCAGTCGGTCCGATCATCAGCATATTGGATTTTTCGATCTCAATGCCATCTGCATCCGGACCTGCAGCCACTCTTTTATAGTGATTGTACACTGCCACGGAAATCACTTTTTTCGCCTGCTCCTGTCCCACTACATATTCGTCCAGGCTGGCTTTGATTTTATGAGGTGCTGGGATTGAATGGATATCCAGCACTTTTTCCGGCTTTTTTTCCTTGTCCGGTGCTTTTTTCTTCACTTTCTGACGGCCCGGGAAGATGTTCTGGAGATCTGACAGATTCACCATACTGATATTGGGCATTCTGGAGAAATCCATCTTACTGTAATCCACATTGCCATTATTCATCATATCCAGTGTCTTCTGCATGCAGTCCTGGCAGATGCAGATCTCATCGGTCAGATGGATCATCTTTCCCGCTTTACTGCTTGGTCTGTGGCAGACAAAACACGCCTCCTGGCTGCTGTTGTCATCCGTATTCTGTCCTTCTTTTAATTCTGTATCTTTTTCGTCTATGTTCATACTTATTATTCTCCTCTTTTCACTGGTTCAATTATATAGTACCGTTTTGCCATCCGCAAGTGAACTTTTTATAAACAACCTGTTGAAAAAAGGCTGCGGCAGTAACTGCCTCAGCCCTCTTCACTGTTTTTATTTCCTCTGGATTATTTTTTCTCCTTATTCTGGATCTGACTCTGTGCTGTCGTCTCATCCTGTGTGCTTAAAGTCACCTGCAGAGTCTGCTCCTCATAAGCATTGCCATTCAGACGCTGTACCTTTACCTCAAGGGTCTCTCCTGCAGAATAATAGCTCATCATCTCTCTCAGCTGATCAGACGTGCTTACCGTGGTTCCATCTACAGAAGTAATGATATCTCCATCCTGCATACCGGCCTTGTCGGATCCCAGTCCTTCCAGAACGGTCTTTACATAAACACCTACCGGCATATTGTAGTTCTTGGATACATCATCGGTAACATCTACCATATTACTGATTCCAAGATAACCTTTCTGTGCGTCGTCTACTTTATCTCTGGTCTCTTTGTTCATCAGATTGCCGATAATAGACTCTACATCAGAAATCGGGATTGCATAACCCATGCCTTCCACATCCTCTGAGATAAATTTCACAGAGTTGATGCCGATCAGCTCTCCTTTGCTGTTCAGAAGAGCTCCGCCACTGTTGCCAGGATTGATGGCTGCATCGGTCTGGATCAGTTTGTTGGTAATATTCTGTCCGTCAGACTGTACAGTTACTTCACGATTCAATGCACTGACAATACCAGATGTTACAGACAATCCATATCCATATGCATTACCAATAGCAACTACCGGCTCACCGACTTTCAATGCGGAAGAATCACCGACTGTTGCAATTTTGATGCTCTCCATGGTCTCATCCGGAATATCAGACAGCTTGACAGCGATAACAGCCAGGTCTTTATTCGGATCAGTTCCCTTAATCTTAGCAGAAATCACATTACTGTCATCAGCGGCATCTCCGTCAGAGTTAAAATAAACACTCAGTTCTTTTGCTCCGGATACTACATGATTGTTGGTCACGATCAGAAGTTCTGTGTCATTCTTTCCAATAATGATACCGGATCCACTGGACTGTGTATCCTGTTCATAATTTCCAAAGATTGTCTGGAACTCCTGGGTTCCTACATTCGTGATGGATACTACCGACGGCATGCAATTTGTAACAATGTCAGATACATCATGCACATCAGGGGCGGATGATACCGTCGTTGTAGTCGTCAGATTATTGCCTGCCTTACTCAGGGACACCTGACTTTTCACAGAATTTCCCAGATACTGGTTTCCCACATAATTCACTCCCATAAAGGCTGCACTGGAAACACTTCCGAATACCAATGCCAGAACCAGACATTTTGCAACAGTTCTGCCAAATCCGCCTTTTTTCCGTTTCTTCGGAGCTGGTCCCTGATTCATCGCCTCGGAAGAATCATAATGGGTGTAAGTACTTCCTGTATCATAGTGATTCATGTTTTCCTGTTCATTATTATTTATATCGTCATACATAATTGCTTTCTCCTTTCACAATTCCTGTTGTTCTCTTTGTTTGTGATTACAATATAACAGTCAATTGTGATGGAAATGTGATGAAATAGCGAAAAAAATTTGAACCCACAAGAAAAGTAGTGTATACTATAAGAATCTGAGAAAAAACAGAAAGGATTCAATTGCATGAAGAAAAAATTGTTACTTCTTTTCCTCAGCACAGCACTGGCTGCCACTACACTGGCAGGATGTGGATCCAGCAGTTCTGATACTGCAGCTGATACCGCAGACAGCACTGACGCAGCAGCAACCGAAGAGGCAGGAGATACTGATACCGCAGAGGCATCCACCGCTGGACTGAAAGCTGGTTTCATTTTCCTGCATGATGAGAACTCTACTTATGACCTGAACTTCATGAACGCAGCAAAAGCTGCTTGTGAGAAAATGGGTGTTGAGTATGTGGCAAAAACCAATATTCCGGAAGGACAGGAGTGCTACGATGCAGCCTGCGAGCTTGCAGATGCAGGATGTGATTTCATTTTTGCAGACAGCTTTGGACATGAGGATTATGTGATCGAGGCTGCAAAAGAGTATCCGGAAGTACAGTTCAGCCATGCAACCGGAACCAAGGCTCATACCGAGGGCCTGGACAACTTCCACAATGCATTCGCTTCTATCTATGATGGACGTTATCTTGCTGGTATCGCAGCAGGTATGAAACTGAATGAGATGATCGAGAACGGTGAGATCACCGAGGATCAGGCTAAGATGGGATATGTTGGAGCTTACACCTATGCAGAGGTTATCTCCGGATATACTTCTTATTTCCTTGGCGCACGTTCTGTTTGCCCGAGCGCTACCATGGAAGTAACCTTTACCGGTTCCTGGTATGATGAGACTGCTGAGAAAGAGGGCGCTAACAAACTGATCGAAGATGGTTGTGTACTGATCAGCCAGCATGCAGACTCTATGGGAGCTCCGACTGCATGTGAGACTGCCGGTGTACCGAATGTATCCTATAATGGAAGCACCGCAAGTGCTTGCCCGAACACCTTCCTTGTATCTTCCAGAGTGAACTGGGAGCCGTACTTCGAGTATGCGATCAACTGTGTAGCAGAAGGAACTCCAATCGATGCTGACTGGACCGGAACTCTTGAGACTGGATCTGTTGAGCTGAGCGAACTGGGAACCAACGTAGCAGAGGGAACTCAGGAAGCAATTGATGCAGCAGCAGAGGCAATCAAAGCTGGTACCCTTCATGTATTTGATACTACAACCTTCACCGTAGAGGGCGCAGAGCTGACCAGCTACGAAGCAGATATCGATACCGATGCAGATTACACACCGGATCATGAGGTTGTAAGCGATGGATATTTCCATGAGTCAGAGTATCGTTCTGCTCCGTACTTCAATGTACAGATCGATGGAATCAGCCTTCTGAACACTGTATTCTAATCTGAACAACAGCCTTGCAGTAAGATACAGGGCGGCACAGCGTTTTACGCCGCGCCGCCCTTTTTCTGTGAGAGTGAATATCATCCTTACAGAAAAGGGACGGACGGTCCATAAGAGGAAAGGGGACAAAAGATGGAGACAAAAGTAGCTGCAGTTTCAATGCGTGGAGTGACGAAGACCTTTGGTGCAGTTGTTGCAAATGAAGATGTGGATCTGGATATCTACAAAGGCGAGATTCTGGCACTCCTTGGAGAGAATGGAAGTGGCAAGACCACATTGATGAATATGCTTTCAGGTATTTATTTTCCGGATCAGGGACAGATCATGATCAATGGGCAGAATGTGGTGATCGCATCACCAAAGGACGCGCTGAATCTGGGAATCGGTATGGTACATCAGCATTTTAAGCTGGTAGACGTATTATCGGCCACTGAAAATATTATTCTTGGTCTGGAAGGAAAGCTGAACATAAAAGAAGCTGCCAAAAAGATTGAAAATATTTGTAATAAATATGGATTTGAAGTTGATCCGAAACAGAAGATCTACGACATGTCTGTGTCACAGAAACAGACGGTTGAAATTGTGAAGGTACTGTATCGTGGAGCAGATATTCTGATCCTTGATGAGCCGACCGCCGTGCTGACTCCGCAGGAGACAGAAAAACTGTTCCGTGTGCTTCGTAAAATGCGAGATGATGGAAAAGCTATTGTCATCATTACGCATAAGATGCATGAGGTGAAATCTCTGTCTGACCGTGTGGCAGTTCTCAGAGGAGGCCGTTATATTGGAAGCCTGGTGACAAAAGATACAGATGTAAATACCATGACAGATATGATGGTAGGCCATGCTGTACAGCTGAATATTGAAAGACCGGATCCGGTCGATCCAAAACCAAGGATTGAGGTAGAGGGTCTTACGATTCGGAATGAAGAAAGTATTGTAAAACTGAAAGATGTATCATCCTTCTTATCTAATATACCACTAACAGCAGATTC
>OGEP01002507.1_pt1 | contig 15904 bp, 14 predicted proteins | sample 1570721 | NCBI WGS metagenome assembly OGEP01 (sample SAMEA2582131, study PRJEB24529) | metagenome | biome: Human gut stool | place: China | collected 2011 | reverse complement strand
CCGGCCCTGACCCTGGACACGGCGCCTGAGGCGGCCGTCCAGCAGGCTTCCGCCACAGAGGCAGAGCGCCAGAAGGAGCGGGACGCCAACGCCGTCAAGGTGGACGAGTCCATGCTCAGTGAGGCGGAGCGGAAAATGGTGGATGACTTTGCCCAGAAGATCGACGTCACCGACTCCAATGTGGTGCTCCAGTACGGCTCCGCGGCCCAGAAGAACATTGCCTCCTTCTCGGAAAACGCCCTGAACAGCGTCAAGACCAAGGACCTGGGCGAGGTGGGCGAGGCCCTGTCCAACCTGGTGGTGGAGCTGAAAAATTTTGGCAAGGATGAGGAGAAGAAGGGCGGCCTGTTCGGCTTCTTCCAGAAGAAGCGCAACGAGCTGGAGGCCATGAAGGCCAGCTATGCCAAGGCAGAGGTCAATGTGGATAAGATCGTCCGGGTGCTGGAGGACCACCAGGTGGTACTGATGAAGGACATCGCCATGCTGGACCAGATGTATGAGCTGAATACCAAGTACTACAAAGAGCTCACCATGTATATCATTGCCGGCAAGAAGCGGCTGGAGTACCTGCGGACCCACGACCTGGAGCAGCTGCGGCAGAAGGCCGCCGCCAGCGGGACCCAGGAGGACGCCCAGGCCTATAATGATTTTGCCAACCTGTGCAGCCGGTTTGAGAAGAAGCTCCACGACCTGGAGTTGACCCGGATGATCTCCATTCAGATGGGGCCCCAGACCCGCCTGCTGCAAAATAACGACACCCTGATGCTGGAGAAGATCCAGTCCTCCCTGGTGAATACCATCCCCCTGTGGAAGAGTCAGATGGTGCTGGCCCTGGGTCTGGAGCACTCCCGCCAGGCCACCCAGGCCCAGTCCGCGGTCACCGAGATGACCAACCAGCTGCTGCAAAAGAATGCGGATATGCTGAAGATGGGGACGGTGGAGGCCGCCCGGGAGGCGGAGCGCTCCATTGTGGACGTCAAGACCCTCCAGCATACCAATGAGCAGCTGATCTCCACCCTGGACGAGGTGATGAAGATCCAGACAGAGGGCAGCCAGAAGCGCCGCGAGGCCGAGGCCGAGCTTGGGCGGATCGAGGGCGAGCTGAAGCAAAAGCTTCTGGAGTTGAGAGGCTGACCGCCCGGAACGGTTGTATGGTGGAAGTTCCCGGATGCCTGTCCGGGGCAGAACATTGAGGAGAGCCTATGAAACTATTTCAAAAGACATCGGTGGCAGTGGCGCTGACCGTGGTGATGATCGCCGCGGCCATCGGGATCGGCCAGGTGCGGGGGAGCAGCGCTCCGGCGGTCCCTCAGGCTGCTGGGCTTGACAAGTCTGTCCACAAGCAGCTACGCCACCTGGATCAGCGACGAGGCCGAGGTGCTCTCTGACCAGGAGGAGCAACAGATCTGTCTCTATAACGCCAACTGGGTGGCCCGGTATGACAGCCTCATCGCCGTGGCTACTGTGCGGGAGGTGTCCGGCGATATTGCCGACTACGCCTATGCACTGGGAGAGCAGATCCAGCTGGGAGCGGCGGACGGCATCCTGGTGGTGGATACCGGGACCAACAACTGCTATCTGGCAGTGGGGCCCGACTATCCCATGACGGATGAGCAGGTGACCTCCCATTTGGACCGCTACCTGTATGAGAACGCCATGGCCGGACAGTTCGGCACGGGAGTGCTGAGCCTGTTTGACGGGATCAATCAGTTCTATGTAGAAAATTACGGTCTGGGCTATCTGGAGACGAGTCAGAACGCCTATGGCGGCCGGAGCACCGGCGAGGCGGTCATGTCTCTGGTGGTGCTGCTGGTCATCCTGGTGGTCATTGCCAGCGTGGTCGATCATCTGCGGTATACCTCCTACCGGCAGCGGTACTATGGGGTGCCCAATCCTCCCTATCTGTTCCGGCCCATCCTGTTCTGGCACGGGCCCGCCTATGGCTGGTACCGGCGCCGCTGGCGCAGACCGCCTCCCCCGCCCCCCAGACCTCCAAGAGGGCCTGGAGGCTTCGGCGGTTCGGGTGGCGGCTTCAACGGTTTCCAGGGGCCCAGAGGGGGCTCCGGCTCCGGTGGATTTTCCAGTGGCTCCCGGGGCGGGGGCTTCTCCCGGGGCGGGGGCTTCGGAGGAGGTTTCAGCGGAGGGAGCCGCGGCGGCGGATTCTCCGGCGGCTCCCGGGGCGGGGGCTTCTCCCGAGGGGGCGGCTTTGGCGGCGGTTCCCGGGGTGGCGGCTTCGGACGCTGAGCAGATTGGGATCAAAGAAACGGCTACGGCCACGCTTCTTGGGAAGCGTGGCCGTGATATTTTTTATGGAATGAACAGGGGCGGATACGGAAGATCCGCAATCGGGCGCGAACAATCCGCAATCAAGCGATAGACAGCTCCAGGCGGTTTGTGATATGATGTCCACAATGGCAGATTTGAAACAGAAAGGCGAGGAGAACAGGATGCACGATTACAGGAACAGATTTGTGACTCCGGAGGCGGCCGCCCAGGCGGTCCGTTCCGGCGACTGGGTGGACTACGGCTTTGGCGCGGGCTTCCCGGAGCTGATGGACCGGGCGCTTGCCGCCCGGAAGGAGGAGCTGAAGGACGTGAAGATCCGCGGCGGACTGGTGATCCGGCCCCGGATCGAGGTGGTGGAGTGCGACCCGGAGCAGTCCGCCTTCACCTATTACAGCTGGCACATCGGGGACTATGAGCGCAAGCTGCAGAGCAGGGGGCTGGTGAAGTTCCTGCCCATGATGCTCCGGGCCCTGCCGGAGCTGTACCGCAGCTATATCCAGGTGGATGTGGCATTTGTGCCCGTCTCCCGGCCGGACGGGGAGGGGTACTGCGGCCTGGGTATCTCCAACTATGCCTGGCGCACCATTTTTGAGAATGCCCGCACGGTGATCTTTGAGATCAACGAGCATCTGCCCAGGCTCCAGGGGGTGAATGGCTCCCACCGGGTACATCTGTCGGAGGCCGACTACATCGTGGAGGGCGTCCATGAGCCCCTGCCCCTGCGCACCTATAAAGAGCCCTCCCCGGTGGACATCCAGATCGCCCGGAATGTGGTGGCGGAGATCCCGGATGGCGCGGTGCTGGGCCTGGGTGTGGGCGGAGTCCCCTTCACGGTGGCCAAAATGCTGGCGGAGTCGGACCGGAAGGACCTGGGCTGCTGGACGGGTACCATCAGCGACGCCTTTTTGGCGATCCACAGGGCGGGGAAGCTGACCAACGCCCGGAAGGAAGTGGACACGGGGTATTCCACATGGAACCTTGCCATGGGTTCTCAGGAGCTGTACGACTGGCTGGAGGATGAGCCGGAGCGGTTCTATCCCGGAGATGTGGACCATGTCCACTCTCCGGAGCGCATGGGGCAGCTGAGCAGCTTCATCAGCATCAACGGCGGGGTGCAGCTGGATCTCATGGGGCAGGAGAACGCGGAGTCAGTGGGCAGCAGGCAGCTGTCCGGCATCGGCGGTCAGATGGACTTTTTGGAGGGGGCCTTCCGCTCCAAGGGAGGACGGGGATATATCTGCCTGAATTCCTCCAGGCGGGACAAGGAGGGAACGCTGAGGTCCAACATTGTGCCCACCATCCCCGGGGGCAGCACCATTTCCGTTCCCCGCACCATGATCGAGTGTGTGGCCACGGAGTACGGAGTGGCTCACCTGGCCGGCCTCTCCCTGGGGGAGCGCGCCGCCGCCATGGCCTCCATCGCCCACCCGGATTTCCGGGAGGAGCTGGCCCGGTACGCCAGGGACAATTTCCGCTAAGAGGGCCTGAGTTTGTGGGCTTCGGGCCGCAGAAGCCAGAACGCCGGCCGCGCTTTCAAAAAAGCGCGGCCGGCGTTGGTTTGTCAACAGGCAGAGTGGGTTCACCACTGGTTATATCCCAGGATCTCCTCCAGGGGCTTGCGGTCCTTCCGCTGGGTGGGGACATCCTGGGCGGGATAGCCCACGGCGATGGCCAGACGGGCGGTGCGGTCCTCCGGAATGTGGAAGGCCCGGTGCATCTTCTCCTGGCTCATCACGCCGATCATGCAGGTGCCCAGCCCCAGGGCGGTGGCCGCATAACACAGGCCCATCGCCGCCATGCCGATGTCCATCTGGGAGAAATACTGGCTGCCGTAACGATCCCCCACAGCGGGCTTGAGCTGGGCCTTCTCCTCGCAGATCAGGATGAAGGCGGGGACCTTGTCCCCCCAGGGACAGCCGGTGAGGCCGTCATCCACCAGAGCGTCCACCATGTTGGCCTTGGCCTCCGCCCCGTCCACCACGATGAAGTGCCAGGGCTGGGAGTTGCAGGCGCTGGGGGAGAGCCGGGCGGTGTCCACCAGCCGGGTGAGCAGCTCGCGGGGGACCGGCTTGGGCGCAAAGGCCCGGCAGCTCTTCCGCTGCCGCTGCAATGCTTCAAAATCCATAAAATCGCTCCTTTCCGACCTTTGCTGCTGTGAGTGCGGGGGAAAACAGGCGTATGCCCAAGACGCAGGCGTTTTCAGAAAACGCCTGCGTCTTTGTGCAGGAAGGGATTATTTGACCTCCGGGTGGAACTGCTTACAGGTGCACTTCTTCCACTTCAGGCCGCTGCCGCAGGGGCAGGGGTCGTTGCGGCCGATCTTGATGACCTTGCGCTGGGGCTGCTTCTGGACGGTACCGTCGCTGGCGCCGGACTCGCCGGTGACCTTGGCCACCCGCTCCCGGCGTACCTCCTGGTTCTGACGCAGACGGACCAGGAACAGGCGGCGGAGGGTCTCCTCCTGGATGGCGGCGATCATCTGCTCAAACATCTCGTAGCCTTCCTTCTTATAGGCGACTACGGGGTCAGTCTGGGCATAGGCCCGCAGCCCGATGCCCTGCTTCAGGTCGTTCATGGCGTCGATCTGATCCATCCAGTATTCATCCACCACCCGGAGCATCAGCACCCGCTCCAGCTCACGCATGAGCTGCTCGCCGAACTCATTCTCCCGGGCGGCATAGACCTCCTTGGCCTTGCCTTCCACCAGCTCCACCAGCTGCTCTGTGGTATACTGCTGAAGCTCCTCGTCAGTGAGGGCCAGCTCGCCGGGGTGGAGGAACATAGTATGGAACACGGCGGTGGCCTCGCGGAAATCCTCGGCGCTCATGTGATTCTGCTCGCCGATGTGTCCCTGGATGGCGTTTTCCACCGTGTTGTGGAGCATGGCCTGAATGGCCTCGTGCAGGTCCTCGCCGTCCAGCACCTTCCGGCGCTCCTCGTAGATGACCTTGCGCTGGGTGTTCATCACGTCGTCGTACTGAAGGACGTTCTTACGGGTCTGGAAGTTCCGGGATTCCACCTGGCGCTGGGCGTTCTCGATGGCGTTGGTGAGCATCTTCTGCTCGATGGGGGTGTCCTCGTCCACGCCCAGCTTCTCCATCATGCCCATCACCCGCTCAGAGCCGAACAGGCGCATGATGTCATCCTCCAGGGAGAGATAGAAGCGGCTCTCACCGGGGTCACCCTGGCGGCCGGCGCGGCCGCGGAGCTGGTTGTCGATGCGCCGGGACTCATGGCGCTCAGTGCCCAGGATGAACAGGCCGCCCACCTCACGGACCTTGTCCGCCTCGGCGCGGATCTCGTCCTTGTACTTGGCCTCCGCCTGGGCGTACTGCTGGCGGGCATTCAGGATCTCCTGGTCGTCGGTCTCGGCGTAGCCGGTGGCCTCGGCGATGAGCCCGTCGCTCATGCCGGACTTGCGCAGGTCGGCCTTGGCCAGGTACTCCGCGTTGCCGCCCAGCATGATGTCGGTGCCGCGGCCGGCCATGTTGGTGGCCACGGTGACCGCCCCCAGCTTACCGGCCTGGGCGACGATCTCGGCTTCCTTCTCATGGTTCTTGGCGTTGAGCACATTGTGCTTGATGCCCTTGCGCTGGAGCATATCAGACAGCTGCTCCGACTTTTCGATGGAGACGGTACCCACCAGAACGGGCTGTCCCTTCTCGTGGCACTCCTCGATCTGCCGGACGATGGCACGGAGCTTGCCTGTCTCATTCTTATACACCACATCGTGGTGGTCGATGCGCTGGACGGGGCGGTTGGTGGGGATCTCCACAATGTCCAGCTCATAGATGGTGCCGAACTCCTCCTCCTCGGTCATGGCGGTGCCTGTCATGCCAGAGAGCTTGTCATACAGGCGGAAGTAGTTCTGGAAGGTGATGGTGGCCAGGGTCTTGGACTCGTTAGCGACCTCCACGTGCTCCTTGGCCTCGATGGCCTGGTGGAGGCCCTCGTTATAGCGGCGGCCGAACATCAGGCGGCCGGTGAACTCGTCCACGATGATGACCTGGCCCTCTTTGACCACATAGTCGATGTCCCGCTTCATCACGCCGTGGGCCTTGATGGCCTGGTTGATATGGTGGGAGAGGGTGGTGTTCTCCGGATCGGCCAGGTTTTCGATCTGGAAGGCCTGCTCGGCCTTCTGGATGCCCCGGGCGGTGAGGGTGGCGGTGCGCGCCTTTTCATCGACGATATAGTCGGCGTCGATGTTGACGTCCTCCTCCTCCTTGGTGTCCACCTTGGCGATGCGCTGGCACTTCAGGCGGGAGACGAACTGGTCCACGATGGTGTACAGCTGGGTGGACTTCTCGCCCTGTCCGGAGATGATCAGGGGGGTGCGGGCCTCGTCGATAAGGATGGAGTCCACCTCGTCCACCACGGCGAAGTTGTGGCCCCGCTGCACCAGCTCGCTGGAGTAGATGGCCATGTTGTCCCGGAGGTAGTCAAAGCCGAACTCGTTGTTGGTGCCGTAGGTGATGTCGGCGGCGTATGCGTCCTTCTTGGCCTGTCCCATGACGCCGTGGATCACCAGACCCACGGTGAGGCCCATGAAGCGGTACACCTTGCCCATCCACTCGGAGTCGCGCTTGGCAAGATAGTCGTTGACGGTGATGATGTGGACTCCCTTGCCCGACAGGGCGTTCAGATAGGCGGGGAGGGTGGCCACCAGGGTCTTGCCCTCGCCGGTGCGCATCTCCGCGATACGGCCCTGGTGCAGGATGATGCCGCCGATGAGCTGCACCCGGTAGGGGCGCATTCCAAGAACACGCCAGGCGGCCTCCCGGCAGGCGGCGAAGGCCTCGGGCAGGATGTCGTCCAGCGTCTCGCCGTCTGCCAAACGCTGCTTGAACTCGGGGGTCTTGGCCTGGAGCTGGGCGTCGGTCAGCGCCTTGTACTCCTCCTCCAGCCCCTCGATCTTATTTACAAGGGGGAGGATTGCCTTGACCTCCCGCTGGGAGCTGGTCCCGAAAATCTTTTTAAATACGTTCATAAACACACCTCGATGTTGTTGCTCTTCTCTCAGGATCTATTTCCAGCGCCGTACTTCTTATGGGGAAGGAGTGCCTGTGGGTAGGTATACCTGGGCGCATTATGTTTTAGTATACCATATTTACACGCCGGAAAAAAGAGCAAATTGTAAACTTCGTACCACAATCTGACCAATTTTCCCGGTGGAATTTTTGAATTTCCGCCGCAGGTGTATAAATGTGCGCCTGGGGTTGACATTCCTGAGGCTTTGTGGTAACGTATGCAGTACAAGTGAACAGGACAAACGAAGCGTGCAGGAAAAGTGCGGGTTCCCGCCTACCGAAGGAGTAACACTCTCAGGTGTCCGGCCCACTGGGCTGGGATGAGGACTGTACGTGGATGTGACTCTGGAGAAGCTCGACGAACGAGTGCCGAAGGTGCAATGCGGGACCGGCTCAGCCCCCGTAAATCTCTCAGGCAAAAGGACAGAGACGAAGAAAGCGCCCCTGCTGTGCCCAATGGGCCCGGCCGGCGGGTGTTTTTTCCGCAATGTTTTCGGACCGTGGAGCGTACTCCACGGTCTGTTTTTTGTTCAGAAAAGGAGAGGGATCCATCATGTTAGAGTCTTTGGAAGCAGCACTGTACCCCATTGTAGTCAACATCAATACCTATTTGTCCAGCTATATTCTGGTCTTTCTGCTCATCGGCGTGGGCCTGTTTTACAGCATCCGCACCCGCTTTGTGCAGGTGCGCTGCTTCGGCGAGGGGATGCGGAAGGTGTTCGGCAACCTGACCCTCCGGGGCGGGAAGCAGGAGCACGGGATGAGCTCCTTCCAGGCCCTGGCCACCGCCATTGCCGCCCAGGTGGGCACCGGCAACATCGTGGGCGGATCGGGCGCGATCCTGGCCGGCGGCCCCGGCGCCATCTTCTGGATGTGGGTCATCGCCTTCTTTGGCATGGCGACCATCTATGCGGAGGCTACCCTGGCCATTGAGACCCGCCAGAAGGACCCTGACGGCTCCTACCGCGGCGGCCCGGTGTACTACATTACCACCGCGTTCAAGGGCGGCTTCGGCAAATTCCTGGCCGGCTTCTTTGCCGTGGCCATCATCCTGGCCCTGGGCTTCATGGGCTGCATGGTGCAGTCCAACTCCATCGGCTCCACCTTCCAGACCGCCTTCGGCGTGCCCTCCTGGATCGTGGGCATCGTGCTGGTGGTGATCTGTGGCTTCATCTTTGTGGGAGGCGTGCAGCGTCTGGCCTCTGTCACCGAGAAGATCGTCCCCGTCATGGCAGCCATTTTCCTGGGCGGGGCCCTGGTGGTACTGGTGATGCGGGCCCAGTACATCCCTGATACCTTTGCCATGATCTTTCAGTATGCCTTCCAGCCCCAGGCCATCATTGGCGGCGGCTTCGGCTATGCGCTGAAGGAGGCCATCAGCCAGGGCGCCAAGCGCGGACTGTTTTCCAACGAGGCCGGCATGGGCTCCACCCCCCACGCCCACGCCCAGGCGAACGTGACCGATCCCCATGACCAGGCCGTGGTGGCGATGGTCAGTGTGTTCATCGATACCTTTGTGGTGCTCACCCTCAACGCACTGGTGGTCATCTCCACCCTGTATACCGAGGGCGGCCCTCTGGCCAACGGCTATACCGGCGCGGTCACAGAGACGCTGAGCAAGACCAATCTGGCCCAGACTGCCTTCGGTGTGGTCTTTGGGGCGGAGGCTGGAGCCATGTTTGTGGCGGTCTGCCTGTTCTTCTTCGCCTTCTCCACCGTGCTCAGCTGGAACCTGTTCGGCAAGATCAACGCGGTTTATCTGTTTGGGAAAAAGGCGGTCCCTGTCTACTCAGTCATTGCCCTGGTCTTCATTTTCCTGGGTACTGTGATGTCCAACGATCTGGTGTGGGAGCTGACCGATATGTTCAACAACCTGATGGTCATCCCCAACGCCATCGCCCTGTTTGCCCTGTCCAACATTGTGGTACGGGTGGCCGACCGGAAGAAGGCGGCCGGAAAGAAGGAGTGACCGGACCGGGCGTTCTGACCGGAAAGCGCCCGCCTGCTCCAGGCAGTTCTTTGTCAAAAATGCTGAAACAGCGCTCCGCCCCTTGACAAGGGACGGAGCGCTGTTGTATTCTGAGCGCGGATCATATGACTGACGGAAGTGGTGGAACCACGGGGAGTATGATCGTCATGTATGCCGACCGTCTGGGCGCCGAGGAGGGCCCGGAGGGGCGGCTTTTTTGCGCCCTTTTTGAGCCAAATCCCCGTTTTTCAGAACAGGAGGGATCCTTTTTGACCGGATATATCCATTCCATGGAAAGCATGGGCCTGGTGGACGGTCCCGGCGTGCGCTGCGTGGTATTTCTTCAGGGCTGCCCCCTCCGGTGCCTCTACTGCCACAATCCGGATACTCAAACGGCGGAGGGTGGCGAGGCGGTGGAGCCGGAGGCTCTGGTTCGCCGGCTGCTGCGCTTCCGGCCCTACTTCGACCGCTCCGGCGGCGGGGTGACCTTTTCCGGCGGGGAGCCGCTGTTCCAGCCGGAGTTCCTGGCGGAGTGCCTGGCACGGCTCCGCAAGGCCGGGATCCACACCTGCCTGGACACCTCCGGGGCGGGGCTGGGGGCGTATGAGGACATCCTGAGCTGCACAGATCTGCTCCTCTATGATGTGAAGCACGAGGTCCCGGAGGCTTATCAGAGGGTGACGGGACGGTCCATGGAGCGGACACTGGACTTTGTGGAGGCTGTGCGCCGGGCGGGGACGCCCATGTGGGTGCGCCATGTGGTGGTTCCTGGGCTCACTGACCAGGAGGAGCACCTGGCTGCCCTGCGGAAGTATGTGGATACCCTCCCCAAGGTGCAAAAGGTGGAACTGCTTCCCTTCCACAAGCTGGGGGCGGAGAAATACCGGGGACTGGGCCGCGCGGATCCCCTGGCGGAGGTCCCCGCCATGGACCCGGAGCTGTGCCGGCAGTTGCAGGAACGCTGGTTTTCAGATTTGAACGGGTAAAATCGATACCAACTGAAATTGAATGATATAGATATATGTAGAGGAGGATTTTATCATGGTGATGCAGGATCAGGCGTGGAACGGTTTTGCCGCCGGCGAGTGGCAGCGCTCCATTGATGTACGTTCCTTTATCCAAAAGAACTGGACCCCCTATCTGGGGGACGACGCCTTTCTGGCCGGCCCCACCCAGCGCACGAAGGCGGTGTGGAAGCGGTGCGAGGAGCTGCTGCTCCGGGAGCTGAAGGACGGGATCCTGGATGTGGACACCCACCGGGTGTCCGGCATCGATAACTACGCCCCCGGCTATATCGACAGGGAGAACGAGGTCATCGTGGGCCTTCAGACGGATGCTCCTCTGAAGCGCATCGTCAACCTGTACGGCGGGACCCGTATGGCCAAGTCCGCCCTGGAGCAGTACGGCTATCAGCTGGACCCGGAGATCGAGGCCCACTTCACCGAGTACCGCAAGACCCACAACGAGGGCGTTTTTGACGCCTACCCGGAGCGCACCCGGGCCGCCCGTCACGCGGGCCTGCTCACCGGCCTGCCTGACGCCTACGGACGGGGCCGCATCATCGGCGACTACCGCCGGGTGGCCCTGTACGGCGTGGACCGCCTGATCGAGTGGAAAAAGCGGGACCTGGAGGAGCTGGACGGCCCCATGGGAGAGGAGCGCATCCGCCTGCGGGAGGAGGTCTCCGAGCAGATCCGCGCCCTGGGGAAGATGAAGGATATGGCCTCCCGCTATGGGGTGGACCTGTCCAGGCCCGCCGCCAACGCCCATGACGCCATCCAGGCCCTGTACATGGCCTATCTGGCGGGTATCAAGGAGAACAATGGGGCCGCCACCTCCCTGGGCCGCACCTCCACCTTTGTGGACATCTATCTCCAGCGGGACCTGGAGAATGGGGTCATCACTGAGGAGGAGGCCCAGGAGCTGGTGGACCAGTTCATCATCAAGCTGCGCCTGGTGCGCCATCTGCGCACCCCGGAGTACAACGAGCTCTTTGGCGGCGACCCCACCTGGGTCACCGAGTCCATCGGCGGCATGAGCATTGGGGGAAAGACCCTGGTCACCCGCACCTCCTTCCGCTATCTCCACACCCTCACCAACCTGGGCAGCGCGCCTGAGCCTAACCTCACTGTTCTCTGGTCCGAGCATCTGCCCGAGGGCTTTAAACGCTACTGCGCCAAAATGTCCATTGCGACTGATTCCATTCAGTATGAAAATGATGATGTGATGCGTCCTGTATATGGCGATGACTACGCCATCGCCTGCTGTGTGTCCGCCATGGCGGTGGGCAAGCAGATGCAGTTCTTCGGGGCCCGGTGCAACATCGCCAAGTGCCTTCTGTACGCCATCAACGGCGGAGTGGATGAGCGGTCCGGCGCCCGGATCGTCCCCGGCATCCAGCCCATCACCGACGAGGTGCTGGACTATGAGAAGGTCCGGGAGAATTACAACAGGGTGCTGGCCTACGCAGCCGAGCTGTACGCCGACACGGTGAACATCATCCACTATATGCACGACAAGTACGCCTATGAGGCCAGCCAGATGGCCCTCCATGACACCAAGGTGGAGCGCCTCACCGCCTTCGGCATCGCCGGCCTGTCTGTGGCCGCCGACTCCCTCTCCGCCATCCGGTACGCCAGGGTGCGTCCCATCCGCAATGAGCAGGGGATCGCGGTGGACTTTGTCACCGAGGGCTGCTTCCCCAAGTACGGAAACGACGATGACCGGGCGGACGACGAGGCGGTCTATGTGGTACGCACCTTCTCCCGGGAGCTGAAAAAGCACCCCCTGTACCGGGGGGCCAAGCACACCCTGTCCGCCCTGACCATCACCTCCAATGTGATGTACGGGAAAAAGACCGGCTCCACCCCGGACGGCCGCAAGCTGGGCGAGCCCCTGGCCCCCGGCGCCAACCCCATGCATGGCCGGGACGTGAACGGAGCCCTGGCCAGCCTGAATTCCGTAGCCAAGATCCCCTATCGGGATGTGTGTCAGGACGGAGTCTCCAACACCTTCTCCATCGTCCCCGAGGCCCTGGGCAAGGACGAGGCGCAGCGGGAGAGCAATCTGGTTTCCATCCTGGACGGCTACTTCAGCCAGGGGGCCCACCACCTGAATGTGAACGTCCTCCGGCGTGAGACCCTGATCGACGCCATGGAGCACCCCGAGCAGTACCCCAGCCTGACCATCCGGGTGTCCGGCTATGCGGTGAATTTCAGCCGCCTGTCCCGGGAGCAGCAACTGGAGGTCATCCAGCGCACCTTCCACAGCTCGATCTGAGTGGGAAAGCGCGGCAAGATAGATCAATAAAAATATGGCATCCAAACTCAGTTTGGATGCCATATTTTTTGCGGCAGCTGAAAGGAAACAGACCGTCTCAGCGCTGGTACTCGAACTCCAGGTCGTACAGGGAGACGATGTCCCCGTCCTGGATGCCCATGGACTCCAGCTTGTCGAACAGGCCGGACTCCCGCAGCTTGCGGTCGAACCAGTTGCGGCTCTCAAAGTCGCCGAAGTTGACGTTGGCCATCAGGTGCTGGAGCCAGGGGGCCTCCACCACCCAGGTGTCGTCATATTTCTCAATGGAGACCTCGCCGGAGGTGTCCACCTCGGGGGGGCGCTCCACATAGGTGGGCTCATACACCGCCACAGGGGGAAGCTGGGCCAGCTCCTGGGCGGCCTTTTTGACCAGCTCCCGGGTGCCCTGATGGGCCGCGGCGGAGATCTCAAACAGTTCCAGCCCAAGGCCCTCCACGTGGGCGCGGAACTTGTCCAGCAGGGCGGGATCGGCCATGATGTCCGTCTTGTTGGCGGCCACAATCATCTTGCGGGAGGCCAGCTCAGGGGAGTACTGCTTCAGTTCGGCGTTGATGGCCTCGAAGTCCTCCACTGGGTCCCGGCCCTCGCTGCCGGAGACGTCCACCACATGGATGAGCAGGCGGCAGCGGTCGATGTGGCGCAGAAAGTCATGCCCCAGGCCGGCGCCGTCAGCAGCGCCCTCAATGATGCCGGGGATATCCGCCATGACAAAGGAGACGCCCTCCTCCACATACACCACGCCCAGGTTGGGGAAGAGGGTGGTGAAATGGTAGTTGGCGATTTTGGGCTGGGCCCGGCTGACCACGCTGAGCAGCGTGGACTTGCCCACGTTGGGGAAGCCTACCAGTCCCACATCAGCCAGCAGCTTCAGTTCCAGAACCACCTCGCGGCTCTCGCCGGGGTAACCCGCCTTGGCAAAGCGGGGGACCTGCCTGGTGGGGGTGGCGAAGTGCTGGTTGCCCCAGCCGCCCCGGCCGCCCCGGCAGAGGATGAAGGGGGCGTCATCCGACATATCGTGGATGATCTCCTGGGTGGCGGCGTCCCGGATGATGGTGCCCCGGGGGACCCGCAGGACCAGGTCCGCGCCGTTTCTGCCGGTGCAGCGCTTGCCGCCGCCGTCTGTGCCGTTGGCGGCGGTGTATTTGCGCTTATAGCGGAAGTCCATCAGGGTGGACATGTGGTCGTCCACCGTGACCACCACGTTGCCGCCCCGGCCGCCGTCGCCGCCGTCCGGTCCGCCGGCGGCCACATATTTTTCCCGGTGGAAGGAGACCACGCCATTGCCGCCGTTGCCGGAGCGGACGGTGATCTTTGCGGTGTCTACAAAGGGTGCTGCCATACAGAACGCCTCCTTACAGTGTGATGTTCAGGTTCAAAATTCCAGCAGATTGAGCCCCACGGCATCGCTGAACTTCCGTCCCACCTGCCCGTCCCAGACCTGGAGGAAGAGCTCCAGGGTGGCGCTGATGGTGGCGGAGGAGAGATGGCCCGCGTGGACCTCTCCGGTCACAGGGTTTCCGATGGTGATGTGGAGATGGAGATAGGGCTCCCCGTCCTTCTGGGTCACATTGCCCACCAGAGCGGAGATCTCATAATCCCCCTGATACCGGTGGGAGTAGTATTGCTTCTCCACCGTGTTGAAAATACCAATGGTCACGTCGTTGGCCGCCCCCAGGGCGGAGACGGAGGCCAGCTGGACGCCCTCCTCCTCCACCAGGCGGGTGAGGGAGCCGGCGATCTCCTCGCCGGGGTCCAGGCGCAGGACATACCCCTGGGCAAACTTGCGATATTCCATACAAGAAAACCTCTTTTCCGGATAAAAAGAGCCGCAAACGGTGATCGTTTGCGGCTTTGTGGCTTGATTACTGCGCGATCTCGATGATGGAGACCTGCTTGCGGTCCTTGCCCAGGCGCTCGAACTTCACCTTGCCGGACTTCATGGCGAACAGGGTGTCGTCGCTGCCCTTGCCCACGTTCACGCCGGGGTGGATGTGGGTGCCGCGCTGCCGGACCAGAATGTTGCCGGCCAGCACGAACTGACCGTCGCCGCGCTTCACGCCCAGACGCTTGGACTCAGAGTCGCGGCCGTTCCGGGTGGAGCCAACGCCCTTTTTATGGGCGAAAAACTGCAGACCGATATTCAGCATAGTGTTACACCTCCAAAACGGTAATATGGTCGGGATATTCCTCCGCCAGCTGGACCAGATGGACCATGAGGGCGGTCAGGAGGACCTGACAGGTATCCTCGTTGGCCGGTCCCAGCTGGGCGGGGAGCTTCAGTGTAATGGACGCGTCCTTCTGCCGCACCTTCACCGGAGCCTCCAGGCCGAGTACGTCATTGACGGCGCACTCCGCCAGGCGCACGGCGCTGGTCACCGCGGCACAGACGATGTCCTCTCCCTCCGAGGCATAGCCGCTGTGTCCCTGGACAGTGAAGCCGGTGATGCGGCGGCCTTCGGTGTGGAATGTGGCGGTGGTCATAAATCAGGCCTTGATGGCGCCGATCTGCACCTTGGTGTAGGGCTGACGGTGGCCCTGACGCTTCCGGTAGCCCTTCTTGGGGGTGTACTTGAAGACGCGGACCTTCTTGCCCTTGCCGTTCTTCACGACGGTGGCGGCCACGGAAGCGCCCTCCACGGCGGGAGCGCCGAAGGTAGCCTTGTCGCCGTCCAGGATGGCCAGAACCTGATCGAACACGATCTCCTGGCCGGCCTCGGCCTCCAGCTTCTCGATGAACAGAGTGTCGCCCTCCGCCACCTTGTACTGCTTGCCGCCGGTCACAATGATTGCCTGCATGATATTCAACTCCTTCATTACGGGCTCGCTCTTACGGGAGGGAAGGGGAGCTTCCACTTTTCACCCCGCTCAAAGCGGCTACAAAATTATATCAGTAGGAAAAATCAATGTCAATAGCTTTTTGCAAATTATTGCAAAAAAACTGGCGGTTCCGGGACGAAAACGGGGCTGTTTTGGATCAGCTCCAGCTTCTGTTTCCGGGTGAGCCGCTTGATGGCCCGTTCCCGCCGGAGGGCGGCGGAGCGGTCCGCCGCCTGCTCACGGTAGACCAGGACCACCGGCCGGCGGCTGCGGGTGTATTTGGCCCCTTTTCCGGCGTTGTGGGCGGCCAGGCGGCGGTCCAGGTCGTTGGTGCAGCCGGTATAGAGGGTGCCGTCGGCACAGCGGAGGAGATAGACGAAGTACATCAGAGCGCCTCCTCTTCCGTGGAAGCCGGCGCGGAGGGGAGGAGGAAGGAGATCCGGGTGCCCACGCCCTCCCGTGAGACCACCTCGAACCAGCCGCC
>OGEP01002482.1_pt1 | contig 16040 bp, 14 predicted proteins | sample 1570721 | NCBI WGS metagenome assembly OGEP01 (sample SAMEA2582131, study PRJEB24529) | metagenome | biome: Human gut stool | place: China | collected 2011 | reverse complement strand
AAGACATCGCCCTTTCACGGCGAGAACATGGGTTCAAATCCCGTAGGGGTCACCATATAAAAAAGGCTTGTCGTACGACGACAAGCCTTTTTTAGTTGTTAGTGGCTAGTTGTTAGGGGTTAGCGGATGGCTTTAAAATTAAAGGTCTTCTCTGCAAACCATAAATTCTGTACTACAAACTCTGAAGCAAAGGGACTTCGCATGATGGCATAAACCTTCGTGTGACAGTCCCTTTTATGGTTCGTAGTTAGTAAAGCGTTTGCGAGCTGCTAATGGCTAACTGCTGACTGCTAACTGCTAACTGCTTACGGTTGACTGCTAATCACGAGTCACGAAGAAACTGCCATAAAGGAAGCTTCTTCCTTTCGCATCGTTCGACGCCATCTTATGCAAAATAAGCAATGATGATTTCTGGTTCAGTAAACATGAGTCTTTTTATAATGGACAAATACACAAATACTCTATTGACAATGGACAGATAAAGGCGTATAGTAAAGGCATAAGCAAACCGTATTTATTCTAACAAACGAAGGAGGGACGCTGCTATTTAGCAGCACATACCATGAGTGAAGAAAAAGTAACCTTACAAATGATCAAAGATGCCCAGGAACGCTTGAAGGGCGTCGCCCAGAAGACAGGCTTGTCGTACAGCAATTCTGTCAGCGATCTGGCTGGCTGCGAAGTCTATTTGAAGCTGGAAAACCTCCAGCGGACAGGCTCCTTTAAACTGCGCGGTGCCTATAACAAAGTCGCATCCCTGACACCGGAAGAACGGGAAAAAGGCGTCATCGCCGCTTCGGCCGGCAACCATGCCCAGGGCGTCGCCCTGGCAGCCAGCGAATACGGCTGCCAGTCCGTCATCTGCATGCCGAAACACGCTCCCTTGAGCAAGATTACGGCAACCCGCGGCTACGGTGCCAACGTCGTCCTCTACGGGGACTTCTTCGACGAAGCCGCTGCCAAAGCCGTTGAATTGACGACGGAACACGGCTACACCTTCGTCCATCCCTTCAACGACCCGGAAGTCATCGCCGGTCAGGGGACGATTGCCCTGGAAATCATCGAACAGCTGCCTGAAGTCGACGCCATCGTCGCACCGATTGGCGGCGGCGGCCTCATTTCCGGCCTGGCCGTAGCAGCCAAGAGCGTCAACCCGAAGATTAAAGTCATCGGCGTCCAGACAGAAAACATGCCGTCCATGAAGGAATCCGTCGAAAAGGGGCAGGTCATCACCTATAACGGCAAGGCTACCCTGGCCGATGGTATCGCCGTCAAGACACCGGGCGACCTGACCTTTGATATCTGCAAGAAATACGTCGATGAAATCGTCACCGTCGATGAATCGGAAATCGCCAGCGCCATCCTGCTCCTCCTCGAACGGGGCAAGACCGTTGCCGAAGGGGCCGGTGCCGTACCGGTAGCAGCCCTCATGAGCGGCAAGATTTCCGGCATCCGCAACAAGAAAGTCGCAGCCCTCGTCAGCGGCGGCAACATCGACGTCAATAATATGACACGCGTCATCAACCAGGGCCTGATCAAGTCCCAGCGCAAGATCTTCTTCCAGACCGTCATCCCCGACGTACCGGGCGAACTGGTCAAGCTCCTGACCCTCATTGCCGGTACCAATGCCAACGTCCTTTCCATCACCCATGAACGCAGCCAGCACGGCATCGACATGGGCATGACCGCTGTTTCCCTGGAACTGGAAACGGCTAACGAAAAACACGTTGAAAAATTGATGACCATGCTCAAAGACCATCATTATTTTGTTACCTTGAAGTAGTGGAGGCCTGATCATGGAACCGCAGAAAATGGAACGCGGCCTGAAGCCGCGTCACGTAGAGATGATCGCTCTTGGGGGGACGATTGGTGTCGGCTTGTTCATGGGGTCGGCCAACACCATTCAGATGGCGGGACCGTCGGTATTGCTCTGTTATGCCGTAACGGGCGTCGTCATGTTTTTCATCATGCGCATCATGGGGGAAATGCTTTATCAGGAACCGGTTACGGGCTCCTTTGCCACGTATGGGCATAAGTACATCAGTCCTTTCGTTGGCTACCTCACTGCCTGCTCCTATTGGTTCTTGTGGGTCGTCGTCGGTCTGTCGGAAATCACAGCCGTCGGCATCTATGTCCACTACTGGTTCCCATTGCTGCCGCAATGGATATCGGCCCTGGCCGGCATGGCCATCGTCGCTGCGGCGAATATGGCGGCCGTTAAATATTACGGCGAATTTGAATTCTGGTTCGCCCTGATCAAAGTCGTCACCATCATCGTCATGCTCATCGTCGGTGCGGCGGTCATCCTCTTTGGCTTCGGCAACGATGGCGTCCCTGTCGGCATCAGCAACCTCTGGGTCAACGGCGGCTTCATGCCTAACGGCTGGGGCGGTATGCTGGCGGCCATGTGCGTCGTCGCCGCATCCTTTCAGGGCGTCGAACTCATCGGCATCACGGCCGGCGAAGCCCAGGACCCGAAACATACTTTGAAGAAGGCCGTCAACAATATCGTCTGGCGTATCCTCATCTTCTACATCGGCTCGATTTTCGTCATCCTCTGTATCTATCCCTGGAATGAAGTCAGCTATATCGGCAGTCCCTTCGTCATGACCTTTGCCAAAGTCGGCATCTCGGCAGCGGCAGGCATCATCAACTTCGTCGTCCTCACGGCAGCCCTGTCCGGCTGCAACAGCGGCATGTACAGCTCTGGCCGTATGCTCTATACGCTGGCCCAGAACGGCCAGGCGCCGAAGATTTTCGCCAAATTGTCACCGACCGGCGTGCCGCGCAACAGTATTGCCGTCACCATCGTTGTCCTGGCTATCGGCGTCATCCTCAACTATCTCATTCCGGACTCCAAATTGTTCCTCTATTTATACAGTGCCTCCGTTTTTCCGGGCATGGTCGCCTGGTTCGTCCTGGCCTATGCCCAGAAAAATTTCCGCAAGGCCTGGGGGCCGGAAGTCATGGCGAAACATCCTTTCAAATCGCCGCTCTATCCTTATTCCAATTACTTCTGCATCATCTTCCTGATTCTCGTCACTATCGGCATGATCTACAATCCTGATACGCGCATGTCCATCTTCTCGTCGTGGGTCTACATCGCCGCCGTCATCATCGCCTGGTTCGCCTGTGGCCTGAACAAGAAACAGTACGATAAAGAAGGGCACCTCATCGAAGGGGCTGGAGGAGATGCGGCGACGGTCGCCAAAACTGAATCGGAATCGTGATTATCTGTCGCAGGTCTATGGCTTTCCCTGGGCCTGCGATGTATAATACAGTTAGATTAAAATTAAGGAGATGCATACTCATGGCAGTTAATGTTATCAGCACGACTAAAGCTCCGGGCGCAGTAGGCCCGTATTCCCAGGCTATCAAAGCCGGTGATTTCCTCTTCGCATCCGGTCAGATCGCCATCAACCCGGAAAAAGGCAAGATCGTTTCCGGCGGTGTCGTTGAACAGGCTGAACAGTGCATGAAGAACGTCGGCGCTATCCTCGAAGAAGCCGGCCTCTCTTACGATGATGTCGTCAAGACGACGGTTTACCTGACGGACATCAACTTCTTCGGCGCCGTCAACGAAGTCTATGGCAAATACTTCCAGAAGAACCTGCCGGCCCGTTCGTGCGTCGAAATCAGCCGCCTCCCGAAAGACGTCTTCGTAGAAGTCGAAGTCATCGCCTATTGCGGGAAATAAGCTGGATTTATAGTGGCTCGTGATTCGTGGCTCGTTGTATCTTAAATTTAAAACCATCCGCTAACCACTAACAACTTAAAAAGGGACTGTCGCACGAAGGTTTTTACCATCATGCGAGGCACCTTTTACTTTATAGTTTGTAGTACAGAGTTTGTAGTTTGTAGAAGTTTGGCTTAAATTTTTTACCGTTTGCTGCAAACTAAAAACTACAAACTTAAAACTAAAAAAGAGGCTGTCTTAATGCGACAGCCTCTTTTTTTTCTTTCCCAAGCAGGAAATCGGGGGTCTCATGTCTAATACTTATAATGTAAGGAAAAGGAGTGATAACTATGTCTAAACGTACGGCATCGGATATTATGGAAAAGAATTTCGTTACGGCAACGCCGGAAACGTCGGTCTTCGATTTGGTCAACATGTTCGTCAAGAACCACATTACGGCCATTCCCATCATCAATGAAAAAGATGAGCTCGCCGGCATCGTCACCGATGCGGATTTGCTCTACAAGAAAGTCAAACCTCATGTCCCTCACTATGTCAATCTTTTGGGAGCCAGCATTTATTATAACGGCATCAGCGAATACGACAAGGGGTTCAAGAAACTCATGGCCTGCACGGCGAAAGATATGATGACCAAAGACGTCATCATTGCCGCACCGGATGCGGAAGTCGAACAGATCGCCGGCGTCATGGTAGCCGAACATCTGAAGGTCATTCCTATTGTCAAAGAAAAACACATCGTCGGTATCGTCACCCGTGGCAACATCCTCGATGAATTGTACCGTGAATATGGCGACGACTAGGGAAAAGGGGGGATAGACAATGGCTGAAAACATCAATAAAGGTCCGGGACCGGGCGAAGACAAGGAAGCGGAACGCCCTGTCGTCCGCGTCAAAGATGTCATGGAAAAGGTTTTCGTCTCGGTGACACCGGATATTCCCATCCGCGACGTCTTCCGCATCTTCATCAAGCATCGCCTGTTGGCTGTGCCCGTCGTCGATGAAGAAGACCACCTCATCGGCCTCATTTCCAGCGCCGACCTCATGTACCGCAGCTCGAAGCCGCACATTCCGCGTCTGCCCTTCATCGGCACCAAGATCTATACCAGCCGCGTCGGCAAATACGCCAAGGAATTCAAGAACCTCCTGGATCAGCCCTGCGAAAAATTGATGACCAAGAACGTCATGATCGCGACGCCCAAGGCCGACGTAGAACAGGTCGCAGCCGTCATGATCCTGGAACATTTGAAGGTTCTTCCTGTCGTGGACAACAAGCGCGTCGTCGGCATGATCACCCGGGCCTGCATCCTCAAAGATTTGTACCGGGAATGGAAGTATTAGATCTTTGTGACTAGTCACTCCCTGCCTCGTGTGCTATAATATTATAATCGAATGATTTAGGCAGCGGCCGCTGCCGCAGAAAGTATTTCACGAGGAGGCATTTAATGGATACCAAAGAACTCGTCATCGTTGTCGATTTTGGTGGTCAGTATAACCAGCTCATTGCACGGCGCGTCCGTGAAAACCACGTATACTGTGAAGTATACCCGTATCACAAAGCAGTTGCAAAGATTAAAGAACTTCAGCCCCAGGGCATCATCTTTACCGGTGGTCCTGGCAGCGTCTATGAAGATAATGCGCCGAAGATTGAAGAAGAAGTCTTCCATCTCGGCATCCCCGTCCTCGGCCTCTGCTATGGCATGCAGTTCATGGCCCAGACCTTAGGCGGCGAAGTCAAACACGCCGACATGCGCGAATTCGGCAAGACCGAAATCGATGTCAATACGGCTTCGCCTTTGTTCAAAGGCCTGCAGGAAAAAGAAATCGTCTGGATGAGCCATCAGGACTACGTCGCTTCCATCCCGGAAGGCTTTGAAATCGTAGCCCACACGGCCAACTGCCCGGTCGCTGCCATGCAGAACCCGGCTAAGAAGCTCTATGCCATGCAGTACCATCCGGAAGTGCTCCATACGGAACACGGCAAGGAAATGCTCCATAACTTCCTCTTTGAAGTCTGCGGCTGCACCGGTTCGTGGACCATGGCCAACTATGCCAAGACGGCTATTGCCAATATCAAAGAAACCGTCGGCGACGGCAAAGTCGTCCTGGCCCTTTCCGGCGGCGTTGACAGCTCTGTCGCAGCAGCCCTCATCTCCAAAGCCGTCGGCAGCCAGCTGACCTGTATCTTCGTCGACCACGGCCTGCTCCGCAAGAACGAAGGCGATGAAGTCGAAGCGGCCTTCAAGGACAGCGGCATGAACTTCATCCGCGTCGATGCATCGGAACGCTTCCTGAAGAAACTCGAAGGCGTCAGCGACCCTGAACGGAAACGGAAAATCATCGGCGAAGAATTCATCCGCGTCTTTGAAGACGAAGGCCGTAAAATCGGTTCCGTCGATTTCCTGGCCCAGGGGACCATTTATCCCGACGTCATCGAATCCGGTGCCGGCGATGCAGCCGTCATCAAGAGCCATCACAACGTAGGCGGCCTTCCGGCTGTCGTCGATTTCAAAGGCCTCATCGAACCGCTCCGCAACCTCTTCAAAGACGAAGTCCGCGAACTCGGTGCCGAACTGGGCCTGCCGGAATACCTCGTATGGCGCCAGCCTTTTCCGGGACCGGGCCTGGCTATCCGCGTCATGGGTGAAATCACCAAAGAAAAACTGGCCATCCTCCGCGATGCCGATGCCATCTTCCGCGAAGAAATCGCCAATGCCGGCATGCAGCGCGATATCAACCAGTACTTCGCCGTCCTGACCAATAACCGCTCTGTCGGCGTCATGGGCGACTTCCGTACCTATGACTACACCTTGGCCCTGCGCGGCGTAACCACGACTGACTTCATGACGGCTGACTGGGCGCGTATCCCATACGACGTCCTCGATAAAATTTCCAGCCGCATCGTAAACGAAGTAGACCACATCAACCGCATCGTGTACGACATCACCAGTAAACCACCCGCAACGATTGAATGGGAATAGTTGCAAATTGCCTCACAAATCGCTTAACCAAGCCGTTTGTGAGGCTTTCTTTTTTTCAAAAGTTCCAAAAGTGTACCAAAATATGCATTTTTATACATATGAAACAAAAGTGGTTATAAAACACACGTAGATTTGAATTGTGAACATATACACGGCCAACGGCCTTGTGCGTAGGGGCCGACCCGAACAGGGCGGCCCGCTGTGAAATTTAAACATAGCCTGTTCTGATATAATGGCAGGACTTTACGAATCACGAACATCGAGCTATGTGTTTTTCCTCGGTTTCATATGCGGTTTCGCCGCGACGAACTCACGATGGTATTATGACCATGTGCCATTCATCATAAATTCCGGCTATGCACAGGATTCACGGCGGGACGCCTTGGTCAGGACGTCCCCTACAGAATCGCAGCCAGGCGATAAATGGGAACAACGTTTACCGTATACAAAATATACACGGCCAACGGCCTTGTGCGTAGGGGCCGACCCGGACAGGGCGGCCCGCTGTGAGATTTAAATATAGCCTGTTCTGATATAATGGCAGGTCTTTTTGAATTTGAAATGGACAAAGCAACCAGGCGCTGTCTTCGTGTGACAGCGCCTGGTTTTGAATTTCCTTAGGCTGTGGTTTTGTTGTTTGCGCGTCATTGGTTTTCATGGTCATTCGCTCCTTTGGGTGAAATCTTTTCCAGAACCACTTTGTTCTTGCTTTTACGCGCAACAAAAAACAGGGGGCTGGGATGTAGGCAAGGGCAGCTCGCTGTACATTTTACCCTTGCCGGAGTCCCGGCCCCATGTTATATTTTTGCGCCCAAAGCAACCGCTAAAAGTTAGGTCTGTTTTTTCTCCGTTAGGACTCTTTCTTTCCTGATTTCCAGCAGGCTGCCTATATTCAAAAAAAGAGCATTTTATGAGACTCTCTGATGAGAGGTTCATAAAATGCTCTTTTTTTACAAAAATTTTTCTGCAACATCTTATTAATATATTGTTAATACTAAATATTAATTGTTTACAATGAAATGAATAAAAATATAGTAACAAATAGAAGCAATGACAGCTGAAAACAATAGTTAAATAGCGTAATAAAGCCTTTAAATAAGAAAAATAAATGCTATAATGATATCACGAAGCACACGTATTATTTGCATAAAAATACTAAATGATAAAAGAAGGTGCATCGAAAAATCTTTAAAGCCATTTGCAGCAAAACAAAATAGCGGGCGGCTATGGCAATAGTGCTACGTAATCTGACGATGTCGTAGCTGGCGGCTATGAAAATACGGCTCTTGGAGAATACACGACGGTAGTCGGTGGTAGATTCAACCGGGCATTTGGTGATGAATCATCGACATCTATATGCAGTTGGTACAATGGAGGTAAGTGATGAAAAAAAAGCATATAGCCACTATTTTATTACTTTATTTGGCATGTGGACAGACCATGGTTTTTGCAGAAAATACAACGACGGGCAGTACTGGCATTGTTATTGACGGAGATAAAAATACCGTTTCCAGTTCGAATTCCGTTACCTTTGGCAATGAAATCAGCTCTCTTGGCGGGGCGAATGTTGCTATTGGATACAGAAGCAAGGCAGGCAATCAGGAAAACCCAAAAGGTCCAAATAATGCGAATGGTGCAACTGCCGTTGGCACCGGATCGCAGGCAACTAATTATAGGGCCACGGCCCTTGGCGATTACACCGTTGCTTCCGGGAAAGATTCTCTTGGCCTGGGAACCACTGCGCAGGCGACAGGTGAGCGTTCCATAGCGGCAGGGCTTTCATCAAACGCATCTGGAGTGAATGCCATTGCCATCGGTGATAAAGCAGTATCAAGCAGCAATGATTCTGTGGCCATTGGTGAAAAGGCAAGTGCAACGAATAGTCAATCGATTGCCATCGGCAGCGCTTCTTCCGCTTCCGGTTCCTATAGCGTGGCCATTGGGTTGAAGGCAAACGCGACGGACGACTGGTCTGTTGCTTTGGGAAATAGTTCTGAAACCTCAAAAGCTGTTTCAACTGCAAGTATGACCGTTGGAGGAAAAACGTATCAGACTGCCGGTGGACATGCAAAGGGTACGGTAAGTGTAGGAAATGACAACATCAAGCGCACGATTACGAATGTTGCAGCCGGCCGTGTAACAGATACTTCAACAGATGCCATAAACGGCAGTCAGTTATTTGCAATAAATCAGAGTGTTGATGCGAATACCCAAAACATTGCTGCGAATGCTAAAAACATTGCAAAGGGAATGAATTTTGCTGCAGATATCGGAACTGCTTATAACGCGCAATTAGGTGATACCGTTTCCATTAAAGGCGATGGGAAAAACCTGTCCACTTCGGTAGACAAGGGGACCATTACCGTACATATGTCGGACACTCCTGTGTTTACGTCAGTAACGGCAAGTACTATTACCGGCAATACAATCAAAGCGGGTGATACGGTTACGCTTAGTCATCAGGGCGCTGATATGGGGGGAACAAAAATCACTCATTTGAAGGATGGCGATATTTCTCCTACTTCAACTGATGCAGTGAATGGAAGTCAGCTGTATAGCACAGAAAACCGGATTAATCTTTTGGACAGTCAGGTCAATCATCTGGGCAGTCAGATTAATCGGGTAGGCGCAGGTGCTGCGGCTCTTGCTGCACTCCATCCTCTGGATTTTGATCCCGATGATAAATGGGACTTTGCAGCTGGGTATGGTAATTACAAAAATGCAAATGCCGTGGCTATTGGTGCCTACTATCGTCCTAATGAAGATGTCATGTTTAACGTGGGAGGTTCTTTTAGTGGTGGAGAGAACATGGTGAATGCAGGCATCAGCTGGAAATTTGGACAAAAGAACAATGTGTCCCGTTCGAGGGTTTCGGTGGCCAAAGATGTGCTGGCGTTGCAACAGCAGGTAGCTGTTCTAACTAAAGAACTGGAAGCGTATAAGTCTGTAATTGGGAATAACGGGAATGCGTCTATGAAGCGAAATATAAATTTCCCTGACGTGCCTGAAAACCATTGGGCGTATACTTATGTGAAGACCTTGGCAGATAAGGGATATCTGAAGGGGTATCCCGATGGCGAGTTTAAAGGTGATCGTGCCTTGACCCGTTATGAATATGCCGCAATCATCTATTGTGCGCTGCAGAACGGAGCACCTTCCGACGGGAATATGATAAGATCGATGGATGAGTTTGGGCCGGAAATTTCAAAAGCCAGAGAACTCGACCGCTTCCGGGTAGATAGGATTTTCGGTAAGGACAATGACCGTCATAAAGTGGAACGTATAATACGAGGGGACGCAACCAATCCACAGCATCGTCTGTAACAAGCATACCCAAATACTAGAATAGCATAAAATTCAGGCGGTCCGCCTTTATCAGGACGGTCCCTACAGAATCGCAGCCAGGCGATAAATGGAAACAACGTTCATCGCCTAAAAAATGTACACGGCCAACGGCCTTGTGCGTAGGGGCCGACCCGGACAGGGCGGCCCGCTGTGAGATTTAAATATAGCCTGTTCTGATATAATGGCAGGTCTTTTTGAATTTGAAATGGACAAAGCAACCAGGCGCTGTCTTCGTGTGACAGCGCCTGTTATACTAGATTTTTGATGATTGAATTTTTCAAGTAGACGGCAATGTCTGCCGGTGATATACTGAATCTGAGGTTTTGCCTAAAACGGTAGGCGGTTGGTCCCTTGCTTTTCCAGGAGGGACTTTTTGTGCCCCTCCAATCCACATGGAAAGGAATTTTTTATTCAAAGTTCAAATCAAACACAAAAATAGCCGCCAGAGACCCCCATCTTAAGTGACTATTTTTGTTGACTTATCGGGGCCAACCGTCTATCGGCAGGACCTCTTTTCATGTCTATTATAATGTCATTTATTTATCTTCGTCAAGCGGATACTATGTGATGATTTAGGCAGTTAGCCTTTACTGTACAGTTGTGGAGTCGGACTCATATGTGGCTTCGCCGCGAGAGACTCAAATCGTATTACGACCATGTGCCACTCGTCATAAATTCCGGCTATGCACAAAATTCCCGCGCCCTTTTTGGCCCGTCAGGCGCCGACCATAAGAAGGCGCAGGATGGTTGCCAAAACGGACAGCTGTGGCTGTCCGCCTTTATCAGGACGGTCCCTACAGAATCGCAGCCAGGCGATAAATGGAAACAACGTTCATCGCCTAAAAAATGTACACGGCCAACGGCCTTGTGCGTAGGGGCCGACCCGGACAGGGCGGCCCGCTGTGAGATTTTACCGTAGCCTGTTCTGATATAATGTCAGGCCTTTACGAATCACGAATCACATGACGTGTCATTAATTCTGAATTTACAAACTTCCTTTGCAGGATTTTATAAATTTTTTGTAGAATCTATATAGCATATATTGAGATTGAGAGGTAAGTCTTTTTAAGGAGGATGAGGCATATGATGAAACGAATTGTAAGTATGTTGCTACTTACTGGAACTTTATTGATAGGAAATACAGTGTTTGCCTTTTATGCAGATGAAAGCTCTGCTGTTAATCTTGGGATGGTTCAATCCTATAGCCGTTCAGCAATCAACGTTATTGATGATGACGGCACGGCGTATACTTTTGTTTATGACAATAGGCCTCATTCGGACTTAGGTTTTTGGAAACTTGAAAGCGAAGACCAGTGGCATCAATGGGAATTCGGCTTGCAACAACAATCTCACATGGAACAATTGGCTAGTTGCGGTTTCTATGCATTGAAGACTCTTGGAAAATTGTAAGCGCTTGTGAAACGGGGAGGGAGCTATTATAATGTGTGGATTGAGCTTTGGTGTGGAGAATGGTAAAATCGTTTCGATTACAGCCTATATGGATCAATAGAGAGGGTACTCTACAAACGAACTAACAAGTCTCTTTTCTGGTGCCGGTCTTACAGTGACAGTAGGTTATGATATTACAGGAGGCATGACGTATGGATTATCGCAAATTTGGTGAAACTTATTATATCCGGATGGACAAGGGGGATGAAATCATCAGCACGATTCTGGGAATCTGTCAGAAAGAACAGATTGCATCGGCCATTTTTTCGGGCATCGGCGGGTGCCGTTCGGCAGAAATACAGACGTTCATCCCAGAAACGGGCAGTTTTGAAGTTCAAGAGCTGAAGGGGATGCTGGAGCTGGTTTCGTTGACGGGCAATATCGTTAGCGATGATGATGGAACTTATTTTCATCATACTCACGCTGCTTTTTCTTATAAACAGGATGGGGAACATCACGTTGCGGCAGGGCACATCAAATCGATAGAGGTACTGTACACGGCAGAAATCGAATTGCGCCCCGTTATAGAAGGACGGATTCGGCGGAAATATGACCCAGAAACGGGGACCGGTTTTTGGGATTTCGGGCCAGAAGCGGATTAAGCTGGAAAGTGGCATTATTCTCAATCCTGCCAGAAAATGAATATGGTATAATGTAAATAATTGATTTTTCAGAGGGCAGGTGATTGTATGCGTGGGAAAATGCCGGTAGGTATCGATGATTTTGGTAAAATCCGAGAAAAGGATTATTATTTTGTAGACAAGACGGACTTTATCCGGCAGTTAATCGACGGCCATAGTGATGTGACTTTAATTACGAGGCCGCGGCGTTTTGGCAAGACGTTGACCTTGAGTATGCTGGAATGGTTCTTTTCCATTGAAAAATCCAATCTATCCAAACCTCTTTTTACAGGCTTGGCCATTGAAAAAGCCGGTAGTTCATATATGCAGGAACAAGGCCGTTATCCGGTTATTTTCCTGTCGCTGAAGGATATTAAGAATCCGTCTTGGCATACTTGGCCTAGGATGTTGGAGTTCATTCGCTTCTATTTTGCCCAGGTCTATGCGAAATATCAATACCTCAGTGATAGTGATAAAGTGGATGAAAACTCGAAACGGCTGTTTCAGCGCATTGTTCATGGGGAAGCTACGGAAGATGAATTGACCTATTCACTGACTGCCTTAATGAATATGATGTACGCCCATTATGGGAAAAAAGTCATTTTATTGGTAGACGAATACGATGTGCCAATTCAGCAGGCTTGGGAAAATGGTTATTATACGGGCTGTATTGGTTTTATGCGTCAGTTTTTGAGTAGCGCTTTGAAAACGAATGACTCGCTGGAATTTGCTGTTTTGACAGGCGTATTACGCGTTGCTAAGGAAAGTATTTTCAGCGGATTGAATAACTTAGATGTATACACGGTGAATAGTCAGAAATATAGCGATGTTTTTGGATTCACGCCGCAAGAAGTACAGAAAATGGCACATGATTTAGGGAAAACCGATACATTGCCAGAAATCCGGAAATGGTACGATGGCTATCGCTTTGCCAATCAGGATATTTATAATCCCTGGTCCGTCAATAAATATTTTGATGCCGGATGTATACCAGCCCCGTATTGGGTCAATACTTCTGGAAATGGAATCTTGAAAGAATTGCTGCATCATGCTGATCTCCGGCGTATCAAAACAATCCAGAACCTTTTGAATGGTGAAACCGTTACGGTGACATTGAATGAAGGCGTCGTTTACGAATCGATTGAAAAAGATCCGAGTGCCCTGTATACGCTCATGCTGACTACGGGATACCTGACGGCTGTAGAAAAATCGGCCTATTCTTATAATCGCTATGGCCTCTGTATTCCGAATGAAGAAGTCAAATGGGTCTATGGAACTGAAATTTTGAATCATTTAGCTAAAGGAATCAATCGCAACACTTTCGACGATTTATTCGATGCCTTGCTTCATGGACAGCAGGAAGATTTTCAGGATTTGTTGCAGACAATTTTAATTCACGTCGTCAGTACTTATGATACAGCCAATAAAGAAAGCTTTTATCATGGATTGCTTTTAGGGATGACCGCATTATTTTTAGATAAAGGAGATTATGATATTAAGTCCAATCGAGAAAGTGGTTATGGGCGATTTGATTTAGCTATTTTCCCGAAGCAGAGAGGACGGTCTGGGGTCATCATGGAATTTAAGGTGGCTTCCAATGAACAACAGCTGGAACAAAAAGCGAAAGAAGGATTGGACCAGATACAAACACAGGATTATACAGCTACCTTTAGTGACTTAGGCATTACGACGGTTTGGCAATACGGGATTGCTTTTTGTGGTAAGAAGTTGTATGTACTGTGCAAGTTGCAACAGAAATCTTGATAATTCGGCGGAAATATGACCCAGAAACGGATTAAGCTGGCCACTGTCTTGTACCTCACGATGGTCGGCACTTCTGAGGATATTTTCACTTTATACTTTATTTTCAAATGAAAGTATTGACAGAATGTACCTAATAGTGTACTATTTGGGTAAACATTTTATATGTTTGATGAATGAATATCAATCATCCAGAGCAGTTGAGGGACTGGCCCTATGATGCTGCGGCAACCTCCGTGGGGACGGAAGGTGCCAATTCCAGCGGGAGTTTTCCCGGCAGATGAGCGAGAAATGGAAGGGATTTTGCGCGTCATCTGTAGCTGATGGCGCGCTTTTTTTATGGCTCTGTCATCGGCACGTCTTTATTTATTTTGTAAAAGGGGTGTTCGTATGAGTAACGAAGTATCTGCACAGGCCGTCAACCGGTCGGGCCTGTTGCGAAGCGAAGACTGGTGGGCCGTATGGCTCGGATTATTTATCGTCGTTCTCGGAGCCGGACAGATCTGGCACGTCGATTTGCTCGGCTGGGCTGCTAAGTTCGGTGTCTGGATCGACCCGTCCAAGGCGGTCGGGCCGGGGTCGAAAGGGTTTGCCTGGCTCGGCAGTATCGGGTCGTTAGTGGCGACGTATGTATTTACCCTGGTCGTAACGTCTATCGGCGCGTATTTCATGGGGGCGAAGGTCAAGAAATTCGTCGCCGGTTATACCGTGATTTACTGGATCACCATGGCGGCGACGGTCATCGGCAATTATGCTTATTTGGCAGCGACGCCGAATAAGCGGGAAGCTTTTAACATCGGCTGGTCCCTGAGCCTTGGCGAATTGGGTTTTGTCATTGCCCTGCTGGCCGGGCTGGTCATCGGCAATTTTTTCCCGAAAGTGACGCGTTTCTTATCTGATGCTGCCAAACCGGAATGGTACATCAAGACGGGCATCGTCATTTTGGGCATGAATATCGGCATCCAGGCCATCAGTGCCCTGGGGCTGGCCGGTACGGTCATTGTCCGCGGCATGTGCGCCATCGTCGAAGCCTACCTGATTTACTGGCCTATCGTCTATTTTGTAGCCCGGAAATTCTTTAAATTCACGCCGGAATGGGCAGCTCCCATGGCGTCGGGCATTTCCATCTGTGGTGTCGCCGCAGCGATTGCTACGGGCAGTGCCATCAAGGCACGCCAGATCATCCCGACTATCCTGGCATCAGTCATCATCGTCTTCGTTGCCGTAGAATTGCTCATCCTGCCCTTTGCAGCCGCTTATTTCCTGCCCAGTGAACCGATGGTCGCCGGGTCCTGGCTGGGTCTGGTCGTCAAGAGTGATGGCGGTGCCGTCGCATCCGGGGCGATTGCAGATACGCTCATCCGCAACAGTGCGCTCCAGCAATTCGGCGTCAATTACCAGGAAGGCTGGATCCTCATGGCTGCGACGACGTCCAAGGTCTTCATCGACGTTTTCATCGGCGTCTGGTCCTTCATCTTGGCCATCGTCTGGTCCATTTACCATCTCAATGACCCGCGGGTAGCCGTTGCATCCGGGGCTGGCAAGGTTTCCAAACGGGAAATCTGGGAACGCTTCCCGAAATTCATCATCGGCTTCGTCCTGGCCCTGGTCGTCATTTTTGCAGCTGGCTGGCTGCAGCCGGGCATCGTCGACGCGGCGAAAGCCGGCGCCGGTCAGGCTAACCTCCTGCGGGCCGTCTTCTTTGGCCTCTGCTTCTTCTCTATCGGCCTGGTCACGAATGTCCGCAAACTCTGGAAATCCGGCCTGGGCCGTGTCATCGGCGTCTATGCCGTAGCCCTCGTCGGCTTCATCATCTGGGTCGGCCTGTTCATTTCTTACATCTTCTATCACGGCATTGTTCCGCCGACATTATAACTTCATCATAGAAAGGATTGATTGCTATGGCATCGCGAATCACTTCTGCCGCATCGACGGCTGACGAATATTACTACAACCAAACCGTAACCCCAACAGACGCTGCGACCCATACGGGCCAGCTCGAACGGGATGCAGACGAATATTTCCCCTTGCAGCCCATCGAAAAGAAACTCTGTGCCTATTCCCTGGGATTGGGCCTGGGACTGATGGCCTTGTTCATCATCATCTTTGAAGTCTTCGGCTGAGGCTTGTTATGGAAAAGGGGCTGTCGCATTAAGCCATTTTGGCTTCGTGCGACAGCCCCCTTTTTTT
>OGEP01002460.1_pt1 | contig 16151 bp, 11 predicted proteins | sample 1570721 | NCBI WGS metagenome assembly OGEP01 (sample SAMEA2582131, study PRJEB24529) | metagenome | biome: Human gut stool | place: China | collected 2011 | reverse complement strand
TTTATGTTTCTTCTTAGCGTTCATTCCGCCTTTAATTCTTGCCATTTTGATATCCTCCTTAACCTATTTATTAGCAGTAAGGTAAAACCTTCTTCATATTCTTAACATTTGTAGCATCTGTCATTGCTGCTTTTCTAAGATTTCTCTTTCTCTTAGTTGTCTTCTTGGTTAAGATATGGCTCTTGTAAGCTTTATTTCTCTTTAACTTTCCTGTTCCTGTTGTAGAAAAACGCTTTGCAGCTGCTCTTTTTGTCTTAATTTTTGGCATGTTATTTTCCTCCTTAAATTATCTCTTTTCTGCCAACACCATGCTGATGCTTCTGCCTTCTTGCTTTGGTGCTTTCTCCACTACTGCCATATCTTCGACTTCCTTTGCAAAGTCATCTAAGATATGTTTACTCTGTGCGATATGCGCCATCTCACGACCACGGAAACGAAGTGTGATCTTTACCTTATTGCCCTTGGAAAGGAACTTCTTGGCTGCATTGACCTTTGTGTTCAGATCGTTGGTATCAATATTCGGTGACAGGCGGATCTCTTTGACTTCAACTGTCTTCTGCTTCTTCTTCGCTTCTTTTTCCTTGCGTGCAAGTTCGTAACGATACTTACCGTAATCAATGATCTTGCATACCGGTGGCTTAGCATTCGGGGCAATCTTGACAAGATCAAGTTCTGCTTCCTCTGCCAATTTCATTGCTTCTCTTGCTGACATAATGCCAAGCTGTTCTCCGTTTGAACCAATCAGACGAATTTCTCTGTCTCTGATCTGCTCGTTAATCATTAAATCGCTAATGGTCTTATACCTCCAGATTAAAATAAAAAAAGTGGATAGACAGACTATCCACAATCAAACTCACAACACTTCAAAAAGTCGGAATATAAACGCTGAGTCACCTCTGTGCTCAGGTGAGAGTGGATACTCTACTTTGTTTTCACAACATTGGTACTTTATCACAGATTCTATGGGGCGTCAATACTTTTTTCGGATTTTTCTGCTAAATTCGCACAAAAGGAAAACGACAGAAATCCTGCCGTCTTCCCCCTTGTCCTTAGACCTTGCCTGTCTCTTGTTTTAATTCATCACAGGCGACTCTGAATATGTTTCCGAATTCACCAGAAGACTCCCTTCTTCTAGTATGCCATATCAGTCGTCCTTGTCCGGAATCTTCGGAACCGGAATACTCGACTACCGCCGATACCTTAAAATACTCATCTAAACCGATTGCTTTGATCCCCTCCTCGGTGCATATTTTAAGTGGTTCCTAAGTATCCTCTTCAATACTTGTATATACCATACCATGCTTTTGTACCTTGTGCAAGGCAAAAGCACTATATATTGTGTTTTTCGGACAATTTTGTACAATTTAAATCTAACAATAAAATCTTAGGCTTCATGTTCTTCTTCATCAAAGGCCCAGATCGGTATAAAGCGTCTGCCTTTCCAAACTGTGGTCTCCTCCTTCGCTCCTTCCATTGCCTCACGACAGAATGTCATCTGGGCGCCGATCGCCTGCTTGCCGCGTCGGCTCATCTTTGCATAAGTGCCATCCGAAAGCATGGCATATGCCTTTAAATTATCGCGCAGGAGAACATCTAAGATATGCTTGATCCGATCCTTGATCACATCATCTTCCACCGGGAATACGATCTCCACACGCCGATCCAGATTTCTAGGCATCCAGTCCGCACTTCCCATATATATATCTTCCTGTCCATTATTATAGAAATAAAAGATACGGCTATGTTCCAAAAAAGTCCCCACGATCGAGGTCACATGGATATGTTCGCTTACGCCCGGTATCCCGGTACGAAGGCAGCAGATTCCGCGGATCACCAGGTAGATCTCTACACCGACAGAGGATGCCTCGTATAATTTTTCAATGATCTGCCGGTCGCACAAGGAATTCATCTTGGCAACGATATATGCCTCTTTTCCTTCCTTGGCATGAGCGATCTCCCGATCGATCAGGGCGATAAAGCGGTCACGCAGCCAGATCGGTGCCACGACCAGTTTATTCCATCTTGCCGGCTCCGAATAACCGGATAACATGTTAAAGACAGCCGTTGCGTCTTCTCCATAATTTTCATTGCAGGTAAAGATACCGCAATCTGTGTAAAGTTTGGCGGTCGAGTCATTGTAATTGCCGGTACCAAGATGCACATAACGTGTGATGGCATCCTCTTCCCTGCGGACGACCAGTGCGATCTTACAATGGGTCTTTAAGCCCACCAGTCCATAGATAACATGACAGCCCGCCTTCTCTAACTTTTGTGCCCAGACAATATTGTTTTCCTCGTCAAAACGTGCCTTTAATTCTACCAAGACCGTGACCTGCTTTCCGTTTTCCGCCGCCTTGGCAAGCGCTGCGATGATCGGTGAATTGCCACTGACACGATACAGGGTCTGCTTGATGGCAAGTACATCCGGGTCAACTGCTGCCTGCTTGATAAAATCAACGACCGGATCAAAGGTCTCATAGGGATGGGTCAGGAAAATATCTCCTTTTTTGATCTCGTCAAAAATGCTCTCTCCCGGAAGGATTCTTGGATTTTTCTGCGGTACAAAAAGTTTCTCCCGCAGATCATCACAGCCGGACAGCCCATACATCTTCATCAAGAAGGTAAGATCCAAAGGTCCTGCGATCTCATAGACATCCTTACCGCTAACAGCCAGTTGTTCTTTTAAGACCTGCAAAAGGCGTTTATCCGCCTTATGTTCGATCTCCAGACGAATCACCTCACCCCACTGCCTTTTGACAAGCTGCTTCTGGATCTCTTTTAAAAGATCGCTCGCCTCATCCTCATCAAAGGACAGATCGGCATTTCGCATGATACGATAAGGATAGGCACACACAAGGTCATAGTTCAAAAAGAGTTGTGCCATATTCTTTTCTATGATCTGTTCCAAGAGTGTAAAAGTATAACGGTCGTCCTCGCCCGGGATCGGCACCAGTCGTGGCAGAACAGACGGCACCTGCACGGTAGCAAATTCCAGTTCCTGCTTACTTCCCTGCTGTAATTTTGAATTTGGATGCTTGGACTTGATGAGTGCCGCAATATTTAAGGACTTGTTGCGCACCAGAGGAAAAGGCCGGGAAGCATCTACCGCCATAGGGGTCAGCACCGGATAGACATGCTCCATAAAGTATTTATCTACATAGGTTGCCTGCTTTTCGTTGAGTTCCTCATAAGCGCCTATGATCCGAATGCCCTCCTTGCGCAGAATCGGCATTAGGGAACGATTGTAGGTGTTGTACTGCTTTTCAACAAGCGCATGGACTTCCTTTCCTATTGCACACAACTGTTCCGTTGGATCCATGCCGGCAATATCTTTTTTGGTATAGCCTGCATGCTCCATGTCCTTTAAGGAAGCAACACGTACCATAAAGAACTCATCCAGATTGGAAGATGTGATGCTGACAAATTTCAGGCGATCCAGAATCGGTATCTCCTTATCCTTTGCCTCGTTTAGTACACGGTGCTCAAATTTGATCCAACTCAATTCTCGGTTATCATAATATTTTGGATTTTTGAATTCTTCTGCCTTGCTCATTTTTTGATCCCCCTCTATTCAAACACGCGCAATTCCCGCAAGATCGGACGGATGGAAAATACACTTTCAAAGAAGTCTGCCTTTTCTTCAAACATGCCTTTTTCCAATGCGATGGAATCCGTCGCCTCAATGGTGATGTGCAAACGATTGCCCCGCACCGCCATCTTGATGTTCTTGAACTTCTGCCTGTGGCTGCGGTCGAGCGCATTAGCCACTTTTAAGATAGCAAGCAGTTTAACGATCGTCATATACTCATCCACGCTAAAACGATCCGCCATGCTGTCATAAGATTCCAGACTTTTACGGTTCAAAGATACGACCGTAGCAACCATCTCACGTTCCTTGTGGGATAGACCCAGGATCTCCGATGACATGATAATGATATAGGAACAATCGGACGCATCCGAGATACTGATGTATTTTCCACAGTCATGCAAGATCGCGACCAGACGCATCAATAATATTTGCCTTTTATCCAGCCCGTGAAACTTCTTTGTCGCATCAAAGATCTGGGTCGAGATCTTATCCAGTGCCTTTAAGTGCGGCTGGTAACTGCCGTAGCGCTTGGCGATCGACCATGCCGCAGAGATGATATCCTGGTCAAAGTCATGTTCTACCTGCAGATAATGTTTTGGTGCAAAATAGTGATATGCCATACCGTCATTGACAGATACGCCCGGCACATAGACATATTTTGCCGGCAGTTTTTCTGCAATGGCATGATGCAGCATCAAAAAGGGTTCGATCAGTTCCTCATGATCGTTTAAGACATCAAATTCCCGGATGATGCTCTGCAAGGTCTTATCCCGCATATTCTCCAGAAGTTCCATGTAATGCTCCATCCTGATCGGTTCCCTGGTCGCATCATCTACGGCGCGTTCCATCAAAGTCGATACATGGTCGCCTAAGATGATCAAATATTTTAACTTGACATCCTGCATATGCATGGTGACAAAGGCATCCAGTTCCTTATACATCATCTGAGCGATCTGCTCTTTATGATTGGTCATATAGGATAAACGTTTCATATTCTCGCTCATGATGACCGTTCCCAAACCGATATGCTGTGTCGTTCTGACCTTTCCATGATAAAAGAGGGTGATCTGTAAACTGGCACCGCCGATATCCACGATTGCTGCACTCTCCGATACCATGGCATCAAAATTATCCTGGGATGCCACCGCGCGATAACTCATAAACCTATGCTCGGAATTGCTGAGCGCCAGCACCTTCATACCGGTGCGCAGTTTGATCTGTTCCATGGCAAAGAGGCGGTTGTCTGCCGCCGTAAAGGTAGAGCCGGCATAGATCTGATAGTCCTCCGTCAGCCGATACAGGGCAAGGGTGCGTTTCATATCTTCCAGCACATTGCAGATCCTATCTACAGTCTCCTTTTTCAACTGACCGCTGGCATAGATATCCTGTGCCGTATCGATCGGCGTACGCAGGCAATCCAGTTCCTTCAGGCGTTTCTTTTGTGTGATCTGAAATACTTTCAGAATAATCTCATAAGATCCAATATAGATCGATGCATATAACTTCATAATATCCCCCTTTACATAATCTCCACCTTAACATATCCATGTAAAATCCCCATAAAATTTTTGAAAAATCTAATTTTCCTTTGCAAAAGACTGGTAATTCCCCAAAATGCGGAAAGAAGATGTCTCCTCCTTTAAGCCCCGCAGAGCATTGACGACCGCTTCCTGTCTCAGATTCCCCTCAAAATCGATAAAGAATTGGTAGCCCCAGGAGCCGCCCTTGCTCGGACGGGATTCGATACGGGTCAGGTTGATCCCATTAAAGATAAAATGTGACATGATGCGATACAAGGCACCAGCCTCATCATCCGGGAGTGCAAAGCACAGGCTGACCTTATCCGCAGATTGCAGATAGGTCTTATCCTTTGCCACAATGATAAAGCGTGTCTCATTTTCTTTATTATCCTGAATGGCTTGGTCTAAAACATCCAGATCATAAATACCGGCATTATGTATGCCTGCAATGGCAGCCTGGTTTTTCAGACCGTCCTCTTTGACCTTCTGGGCTGCAAGGGCTGTATTCTTCAATGCCTTGCGCTCCATTTTTGCATGGTCATCCAGATAGTCCGCGCACTGCATCAGGGCTTGTGGATGGGAATATACCACGGTAATATCCTCGATCTTTGCCCCCTTGACACCTAAGAGTGCATGGTCGATCTTAATGATCTGTTCGCCCACGATCGTCACGTCATATTCCATCAAAAGATCATAATTTTCCGCCACAATACCGGCGGATGAGTTTTCGATCGGCAGAACCGCATAATCCACGTATCCGCTCTGGATCGCCTCCATAGCATCCCGCCAGGTCGCTACTGCCTCACCCGGACATTCCTTGCCAAAGAACTGTTGCATTGCCATCTGGGCATAAGCCCCTTCGACTCCCTGATAAACGATCCGCTTATCCTTGGCATCCAGAGCATCGATCGCCCGAAATCCCAACGGCTCGATCTGTCCTGCTTCCGCTAACATCTGGTATTGCTTTTTGCGGCTGGTCGACATGATCTGTTCAAAAAGTTCCACCACGCCCTGCTTTAAAAATTCATCCGGCACCAGCCCCGCAAGGGTCTTTAATTTGTCATCCTCGCGTGCCTTGTCATAGACATTTTTATGGTTAGCGATCTTGTATTCTGCCACTTCCGCAGCAAGTCCCATTCTCTGTTCATACAACGATACGATCTGACGGTCAATCGCGTCAATATCACATCGGATCTCACTTAAATCTTTCATGTAATTCCTCTCATAATCATCTCTTTTTATAAATAGGAAAATCCGTGGAATTTCCTAAACTGCTTCATCCTACGCCGTAAAGTCGAAGAAGGATAACTGGTTGGATTCCGGCAGATCCGAAATAATATCCAGATCGGATAAAAGTTCAATGATCGATTTACTTACCTTGCCACGCTCCCGCAGGTCATCCTTGGATAAGAACTTGCCGCCACTGGCTGCAATGGCAAGCGACTCTGCCGCCTTGTCTCCCATGCCGTCGATCGAGTTGAAAGGCGGTAATAATTTACCGTCGACGATCTGGAAATATCTGGCATCTGACTTATACAGATCCAGTGGTAAAAATTCAAAACCTCGCGCATACATTTCCTGTACGATACGCATATCACGGAGAGTTCCTTCTTCTTTTGCCGACAACTTGTCTTTTTTCTTGTATTCTGCAATATAAAATTCCAGTTTATCCTTGCCCTGACACATGAGTTCATAACTGAAGGATGTCGCGCGGATACTAAAGAATGCCGCGTAGTAAGCCAGGGGATAAAAGTCCTTACAATAGGCGATGCGCCATGCCATCATAACGGATTCCGCCGCATGTGCCTTCGGGAACATATATTTGATCTTTTCACAGGACCAGGTGTACCATTCCGGCACGCCATGATCCAGCATATCCTGTTTCCACTCCGGCCACTGCTTGCATTTGCCCTTGGCAATGATACCCTTTCGGGTCTTTTCCATGATATCAAAGGCTTCCGCACTATCCAGTCCCATATGGATCAAATAGGTCATGATATCATCACGCGTACAGATACAGGTAGAAATCGTAGCCGTACCATTTTCGATCAAAGTCTGGGCATTACCCAGCCATACGTCCGTACCATGGGACAAGCCGGAAATACGGATCAGATCCGTAAACTCCTGCGGCTTTGCATCCCGGAGCATCCCCATGGCAAAATCGGTACCAAACTCAGGGATACCCAGCGTTCCCATCGGACAGCCGTTCAACTCCTCCGGTGTGACCCCAAGGGCTGAGGTATTTTTAAAGAGTGACATGACCGTCTTATCATCCAGCGGAATCTCCTGCGCATGCAGTCCGGTCAGATCTTCCAACATACGGATCATAGTCGGATCATCGTGTCCCAGAATATCCAGTTTCAAAAGGTTGGCATCGATGGAGTGATAATCAAAGTGGGTCGTAATGATGTCGGATGTCATATCGTTTGCCGGGTGCTGGACCGGGGTAAAGGAAAAAATGTCCTCTCCTACCGGAAGTACGATGATACCGCCCGGATGCTGTCCGGTCGTTCTTCGCACGCCCACACAACCCTGTACGATACGGTCGATCTCACAATTTCTCTTGTGTATGCCACGTTCTTCATAATAATTCTTGATGTAACCAAAAGCGGTCTTATCAGCAAGCGTACCGATCGTACCCGCCTTAAAGGTCTGGCCTTCCCCAAAGATAACCTCGGTGTATTTATGCGCCTTTGACTGATAATCCCCGGAGAAGTTCAGATCGATATCCGGCTCCTTATTTCCCTTAAATCCCAGGAAAGTTTCAAACGGAATATCAAATCCCTCTTTTTTCAGATCCTTGCCACAGACCGGACACTTGCGGTCCGGCATATCACAACCTGCACGCCCGGAATAAGCCTTGACCTCTTCGGAATCAAAATCAACAAAATGACAATATTCACACAGATAATGCGGACTGAGCGGATTTACCTCGGTAATACCTGCCATGGTGGCGACAAAGGAAGATCCTACCGATCCACGGGAACCTACCAGATAGCCGTCCTCATTGGACTTCCACACCAGTTTCTGTGCGATGATATACATCACGGCATAACCATTGCCGATGATGGATTTGAGTTCTCTTTCCAGTCTCTCTTCTACGACAGGCGGCAGATCATCGCCATAGAGCGCATGCGCCCTATCATAGCAGATCTTTCTCAGCATGCCGTCTGAGTTTTCAATGACCGGTGGACATTTGTCCGGTCGCACCGGCGAGATCGGCTCACACATATCGGCGATCCGGTTGGTGTTGGTGATAACGACTTCCTCCGCCTTGGCAGAACCAAGATAGGAAAACTCCTCCAACATCTCCTCGGTAGTACGCAGATACAAAGGTGCCTGATCGTCGGCATCCGAAAAGCCCTTGCCCGCCATAATGATACGGCGATATACTTCATCCTGCGGATCCAGAAAATGCACATCACAGGTCGCAACAACCGGCTTTTTAAAGATTTCTCCTAAGGAGACAATCCTGCGGTTGATATTGCGCAGGTCTTCTTCGCTCTTGATCAGTCCGTCATCCTTACGGAGCATAAAGGCATTGTTTCCGAGCGGCTGGATCTCCAGATAATCATAGAAATTCACGATACGCGTGATCTCTTCTTCCGGTCGGCTGTTTAGGATGGCGCGGTATAATTCTCCCGCCTCACATGCCGAGCCGATGATCAGACCCTCCCGATATTTCTGCAACTGGCTCTTTGGGATCTTTGGTCTTCTGTAATAATACTGTAAGTGTGACATGGAGATCAAACGATAGAGATTGATACGTCCAATGTCATTTTTTGCTAAGACGATACAGTGGTAAGACGGCATCTTGCGGATGGTCTCATCAGATGCCATACCGTCCTTGTTGACATCATCCAGTGTCTCAAAGCCACGGTCTTTTAACATTTCCAAGAACTTGACGTAGATCTCTGCGGTACAGCCCGCATCATCTACTGCCCTATGATGGTGTTCCAAAGATACACCCACTGCCTTTGCCACATTGTCCAGTTTGAACTTGCTGAGTGACGGAAGCAGATAACGCGCCAGAGCCACCGTATCCACATAGGTAAAGTCACATGGCAGTCCCAGTCGTTCGCAATTTGCCTTGATAAAACTCATATCAAAGTCTGCATTATGGGCAACCATGATAGCACCCTTGCAAAAATCCATAAAACGTGGCAGAATCTTTGTAATATCCTCCGCATCAATGACATCCTCATCACGGATGCTGGTCAGTTCGGTAATACGGAAAGGAATTGGTTCTTTCGGATTGACAAACTCGGAAAAACGTTCCGTGATCTGCCCGCCAACGACCTTGACCGCTCCGATCTCTATGATGTTATTATTTTTTGCATGAAATCCTGTCGTCTCCAAGTCAAAGACCACATAGGTATCATCCAGACTCTGGTTCTTGGAATCCGTCACAATACCCTTGGTATCATCCACCAGATAGATCTCACAGCCATAGATCACCTTGAAGTCCGTATCCAGATCATGCACGGTATGGTCTGCATCCGGGAAAGCCTGTACGGCTCCATGGTCGGTAATTGCGATCGCCTGATGTCCCCAACCGGCTGCCCGCTTGATGATATCCTTGACATCTGATACCCCATCCATATCACTCATCTTGGTATGACAGTGTAACTCTACACGCTTATCCGGGGCATGATCATGACGGGAAGTCGTAAAGTCCGGGATACGCATAATGCCAAAGACCGAACTCATGGTAAGGTCATGGTCAAATTTATCGATCATCGGTGCGCCTTTTAACTTGATAAAAGCACCGTTCTTGATTCCCTGACAGACCTCGTCCACCTGATCATTTGCCACAAAGATCTTGCTGACGATCGTATCCGTAAAGTCCGTGATGGCAAACATTAAAATCGTACGCTCATTGCGGATCTCTCGACTTTCAAAACTGATGATCTGTCCGCGGATGGTTACCTCGCCGATCTCACCGGAAATCTCTTGAATTGGAATCGGTTCATCATCAAATTCACGTCCATAAATAACATCCGGATTGTTTGATTTTTTCGCTGCAAAGCCACCGCGTCTGCCGCCGCCTTTGCCAAAGGACTTCTTTTCGTTTCCGACATCTTTGCCGGCAGGACTGGCTGGCTTCTCGCTGCCGGTATCCTGCTCGCCCTCCTCTGCATTCAGCAGTTCCTTCTGCTGCTGGCGCATGCGGTTTTGTCTTGTAATCTCCGCGATCTGGTTGTCGATCAGTATCTGTGAATTTTCACGATACTTGCTTGCAACCGGTTCTTTATAGGAAAAATCAATGATGAGTTTCTGCCCGCAGCGCTGACAAAAGATCTTATCTAAGATATCGTGCAGTTCCTGCTCATAGCCATGTGCGATGACCGTATCTTCCAGAGTGACCAGAAGATGATCCTCTGAAAAGGTAAAATCCGCTTTTTTGAATACGCCAAATAAAAGGGCACTATAGGCATTGATCTCCTCTAAAATACTGTCCTTATAAATATCGTATAATTTTTCCGGCGTATATAATGCAGATAATGAAAAAGACTCTATGATATGTATCGTTACATTTTCTTTTGCAAAGCACTGTTTCTTGATCGCATCTTCCATCTTCCAGATACGGCGCTTGGGAACAAGGGAATCACAATGAAGGTAAATACGAATGGCACTTCTGTCCCGGTTCGTACTTACCTTCTGAATCATTGCTCCCTGCATGATCTGCATTAAGTCATTATCTAATTGTAAGGATGGAAAAACTTCCTGAAAACTTTTATCCAATCTGCTTCACTCCAACTAAGGGGCTACTCTCCCCAATGATCTAATTCGTATTTTAATGCCGGGAGTAATTCTTCTTCCGGCATTTTCTTGACTACCTGACCATGTTTGATCAAAAGACCTTCGCCAATGCCACCCGCAACACCAAGGTCTGCCTCTTTTGCCTCGCCCGGTCCGTTGACCACACAGCCCATGACGGCAACCTTGATATCCAAAGGATAACCTGCCACAAGATTTTCTACGCGGTTCGCCAGTCCGATCAGATCGATCTGTGTACGTCCACAAGTCGGACAGGATACGACCTCAATGCCGCCCTTGCGCAGCCCCAGAGTGCGCAGGATCAACTTGGCAGACTTGATCTCCTCGATCGGATCTCCGGTCAGAGAAACGCGGATGGTATCGCCAATGCCCTGGTGTAAGATCAGTCCCAGACCGATCGATGACTTGATGTTGCCACTGGTCAGTGTCCCCGATTCCGTGATACCGACATGGAGCGGATAATCCGTCTGGCTGGAGATCAGTTCATGTGCCTTGACACACATGAGAACATCAGATGATTTGATGCTGATGACCAGATTATCATAGCCCAGATCCTCGATGATATGCACCTTATCCAGTGCGCTCTCCACAATGCCTTCCGCCGTAACGCCGTGGTATTTTTCTACCAGTTCTTTTTCCAGGGAACCACTGTTTACCCCAACACGAATCGGGATGTTGCGCTCTTTTGCCACATCCACGACTGCCTTGATACGATCCAGTGACCCAATGTTGCCTGGATTGATACGGATCTTGTCCGCACCATGCTCCATGGCTGCGATCGCAAGACGATAGTCAAAATGAATGTCTGCAACGACCGGGATCTCCACCTGCTTTTTTATTTCTTCCAAAGCACATGCCGCTTCCATAGTCGGAACAGCACAACGGATAATATCACAGCCCGCCTGTGTCAACTGCCGGATCTGTGCGACTGTTGCATCGACATCTTCTGTTTTTGTATTGGTCATAGACTGGATCAGTATCGGATTGCCTCCACCGATCACACGATCTCCAATATGGATCTCTTTTGTTATCTTTCGCTCCATAGCAAAAACCTCCTAGACGAACAATTTCTGAATATCGTTAAACATGACGACGACCATCAATACCATAAGCAGCATAAAGCCGACTAGATGGATCCTTCCCTCGATCTCCTCATTCATCTGCCTGCCCCGGATAGCCTCGATCAAAAAGAAGAGAAGCCGTCCGCCATCCAGTGCCGGGATCGGGAGAAGGTTCATCACGCCCAGATTGGCGGATAAGAGGATGGCAATATTGATCATATTCATGGCAACATAAAAAGCACCGGAAGATACGGACTCGTCATAGGTATCGCCGATCGTCTTGACGATCCCAACCGGACCGGACATATCATTTACAGATAACTGCCCTGTCACCAGCATTTTCAGACTCTCAAAAGTCGCATAGATCTGGTATTTCATCTCGTAAAATCCATAGGCAAGTGTCGTCGGTATGTTGCCCTTGATCCTGGTGTAGTCCCCCTGTAAGCCCAAGAGGTATCTGCCCGCTTCCTCGTTATACTGCGGAGTTACCTGAACACTATATTCCTTACAGAAATGAACACGGTAACCGTCCAGCGCAAGAATGGTATCTCCAGCCGCAAGTCCCTCTTCTTCTGCGGATGAGCCTTCCATGACACCGGCAAGTTTCGGCACATCATAGCCGATAGCCCCGATCAAAATAACAGACAGAACATATGCCAGAATAAAGTTAAAGAAAGGTCCTGCCGCTACGATCGCCGCCCTCTGCCAAAGGGGCTTATGGTTAAAAGCACGGTCATCCTGACTGTCCTCGTCCTCACCCTCCATCATACAGGCTCCGCCAAAAGGCAGAAGTTTTAAGGAGTATGTTGTCTCTCCCTTGGTAAAATGAAGGAGTGTCGGTCCAAGTCCCAGACAGAATTCATTGACCTTGACATCGCATTTCTTGGCAACCAGAAAATGCCCCAATTCATGAAATATTATGATAAAACTAAAAATGATAATTGCAAGAATAATACTCAATTTACCACCGACTCTCTATATATTCATAGGTTGCTGCTTCTGTATCTAAGATCTCCTCCAAGGTCGGATCTTCCTTGTAGTAAATTTCTTCCATGCTGGCTGCAATGATCTCCGGTATCTCGATAAAGGAGATCTTGCCGTCCAGGAACTTGGCTACCGCACGCTCATTTGCCGCATTAAAGACAGTCGGCACATTGCCGCCGGCATCTAATGCATCATATGCAAGGGACAGACCATAAAATGTCTCGCGATCCGGTCTTTCAAAAGTCAGACTGCCTATCTTGAAAAGATCCAGTTCCTCTGCATAAAGCATACGACGATTTGGATAAAATAATGCATAAAGAATTGGAAGTCGCATATCCGGTGTTCCCATCTGTCCGATCAAAGCACCATCTTCATACATGACTGCGGAATGTAAAATACTCTGCGGATGTACGACGACCTCGATCTGGGAAGGCTTTACACCAAAGAGCCACTTTGCCTCCATGACCTCCAGTCCCTTGTTGACCATGGTTGCAGAATCAATGGTGATCTTCTTTCCCATGCTCCAATTCGGGTGCTTTAGGGCATCTTCTAATGTCACATGTTCCAATTCCTCGTATGTCTTTCCACGGAAAGGTCCGCCGGATGCTGTCAGTAAGATCTTTTTGATCTTATTGTGTGCATTGCCCTGCAAAGACTGGAAAATGGCACTGTGTTCACTGTCGACCGGCAGAATAGATACTCCGCATTTTTTTGCCAAAGGCATAATAATATGACCAGCCGTTACCAGGGTCTCTTTATTGGCAAGTGCAATGTCCTTATGTGCTTTGATAGCTTCAACTGTAGGTGTAATTCCCATCATACCTACAACCGCTGTGACAACAATTTCTGCACTCTCAATTGTTGCAGCCTCAATAAGACCTTCGTCACCACTTACAATCTTAACATCAATATCACCGATAAGAGTCTTTAACTCTGGAACAAGTTCTTCTTTACCTATACATACAAGCTGTGGCTTGAACTCACGGACCTGTTCTGCAAGGTCAGAAACCCTTGTACCCGCTGCAAGTGCAACTACATTAATATCAGCATTTCTTCTAATAACATCTAATGTCTGTGTTCCAATTGAACCAGTTGAACCAAGTATCGAAACGTTCTTCATTATCAACCTCCAAAGACTTTGTTAATAACCTCTATTGACCAGTAAACAACAGGCGCAGTGAATATAGCACTGTCGAATCTGTCCATAATTCCACCATGTCCCGGTATTAACTTTCCATAGTCTTTCACATCATGATTTCTCTTAATAGCAGATGCAGCCAGGTCTCCGAATATAGACAGGAATGCACCTATGAAGCTGGCTATTGCAAATGTATATACAGGATGCACAAGTACATCTGACATCTTAGAGCTTATGGCAAATCCATATCCAAAGCCAAGAAGTGTCGCACCGACAACTCCTCCTATTGCACCTTCGTAAGTCTTCTTAGGTGAAAGCTTTGGAGTCATCTTATGCTTTCCAAGAAATACACCTGTGAAATATGCACATGTATCATTGCCCCATGAAGACACGAATATAAGCCATACGATATATATTCCGTCCTGCAGCATTCTTACCTGATAGATATAAGAAAGTGTTACAGCAACATACACTATACTGAAGAATACCCACATAACATCTTCTGTCTTATATTTTGGAAATGTAAATACATATACTGACATCATAAGTATGCATGAAGCTACAAGAAGCAGTAAAATATATGCCGGATCATTAAGCAAAAGAATAAAATAATAAGTAATTGCCGCTATATATCCTACAACTGCCAGTCCTGTCTTCTCAAGCTTCTTAACTTTAATAAGCTCATACATTCCAACAAGTGAAATAAACAGACTGAACCCGAATGTAACCCAGCCTCCAAAATACAGGCATGTGAAAAGTATGACTATGAGCACAGCTCCGCTCATAATTCTTGTACGCATAATCTACTCCTCCTTAACTCCGCCGAATCTTCTTTCCGTCTTATTATATTTCTCAAATGCTTTAATAAGTTCTTCCCTGTCAAAATCAGGCCAATAAATATCTGTGAAATAAAATTCTGTATAAGCAAGCTGCCAGCACAGATAATTAGATAATCTCTGCTCACCGCTTGTTCTTATAAGTAAATCTGGATCTGGCAATTCCCAAGTATCAAGATTATTACTTATTGTATCTTCATCTATATCTTCAGGCTTAAGACTTCCTTCTGATACCTTGCCGGCAATCTTTCTTACCGCTCTTGTTATCTCATCTCTTCCACCATAATTAATGGCTATAGTAAAATTAAGCCCTGTATTATTCTTGGTTTTCTCTTCAAGATTATTGATACTGTCTATAATATCCTGGCTGAGTTCATCTTTTCTTCCAATAACCCTGCATCGCACATTATTCTTCATGGATTTCTTAACACAATCCTTAAGATAAGTTCTTAAGATTCCCATAAGAGTACTTACTTCTTCTGTTGAACGTTTCCAGTTCTCTGTTGAAAAAGCATATACAGTAAAATACTTTACACCAAGCTCATCTACGACATAAAGCATATCTTCAACAACTTTGCTTCCCTGCACATGTCCCATTGTTCTTGGGAGATGTCTTTTCTTAGCCCATCTTCCATTACCATCAAGAATAACGGCAACATGCCCCGGAATCTTTAATCCGAGACTCTCGTTAAATGTATCCATATCTATGATTCCTCTCGCAATTCATTCAATTACAAAAAGGCTGTTGTAAAATATCCAACAGCCCTGACATTTTCTTAAACTGTAAGTATCTCTTTCGTCTTATCATCTATAGCACTATCAATCATAGCAATATACTTATCAGTAATCTTCTGAATTTCATCCTCTGAATTCTTAGCTTCATCATCAGAGATATCTCCTGCCTTGTTCTCTTTCTTTATTGCATCGTTGGCATCTCTTCTGATATTACGGATAGCAACCTTGGCATTATCACCCTTCTTCTTGATATCCTTAGCAAGTTCTTTTCTTCTGTCTTCTGTTAATTCAGGGAACACAAGTCTGATTGTCTTACCATCATTGTTAGGTGTAAGTCCTAAATCTGATACAAGAATTGCTTTCTCAATATCCTTGATAAGGCTTGCTTCCCAAGGCTGAATCTGAATCATTCTTGCTTCTGGTACAGAAACATTGGCAACCTGTTGGATTGGTGTAGGTGTTCCATAATAATCAACCTTTATTTTATCTAATATATGTGGATTAGCT
>OGEP01002450.1_pt1 | contig 16199 bp, 13 predicted proteins | sample 1570721 | NCBI WGS metagenome assembly OGEP01 (sample SAMEA2582131, study PRJEB24529) | metagenome | biome: Human gut stool | place: China | collected 2011 | reverse complement strand
AGTACAGTTTAAATGCCAGAAAAAGAAGGCAGAAAAACAGGACTACGGTGGAAAGCAGAGCGCTGAACACGTGCAGCGCGGATAAAAGAGGAAAACGGGCAGGCAGGTACGGCGTGGCCACAAAGGCAAACATCATACCGGCGGAGAGGTAAAGCAGCACAAGCTCTTTTCTTATATCGAACTGCTTTTTTGCCTGGAAAAGAATAAAACGGAGTGAAAAAAAGAAATATGTTCCGGTTAAAATACTCCACAGAAGAAATTCGCCCTGTCTGGATAAGGACGTGCGGATTGAAGAAAAATTTGTGGAAAAATAACCGGTTCCGCGGGCCAGCATAAAGGTAGAAAGCGGGATAATAATATACGAAAAAAAAACTGAAACCATGATGTCACCTCCAAAGCCAGAGCGTGTCTTAAAATTCATTCGGGCCAAATCTGCCATAAAGTGTGACGCACTGCCGACAGAAAGCAATTTTCAGACACGCTCTGGACTTATTATCTCCGTGTTGCTTCCTGTATATGTATCTGTTACTGTTCTCACCTCGGCAGAAAGCGGCGCGGTGAGAACAGTAACACGCTTTGCGATGCACAGAAACGGCACAGGCTAAAGTTGTCAGAACTAACGGAATGTGATACAATAAGTTAATTTTCACACCCTTGCCAAAAAGCGGCAATGCTGTGAAAAATAATCATGATAAAAGGAGAAGTGTGATATGGAACTGCCGTTGCCGTTCAGGGAACGAATGAAACAGATGCTGGGAGATGAATATGGGGAATTTCTTGAAAGCTATGACAGGGAGCGTTCCCAGGGACTGCGCCTGAATCTTCTGAAGACAGGCAGGGAGGAATTTCTGGCTAAGACATCTTTTATGCTGGAACCAATTCCCTGGGCGGAATCGGGATTTTATTATCAGCCCCAGGACAGGCCGGGCCGTCATCCATACCATGAGGCGGGCGTATATTATATCCAGGAGCCGAGCGCGATGGCAGTAGTTAGCTTTTTGGATCCGCAGCCGGGAGAGAAGGTGCTGGATCTCTGCGCGGCTCCGGGGGGAAAGACGACCCAGATTGCTTCCAGGCTGCAGGGAAAAGGATTCCTCTTAAGCAACGAGATTCATCCGGCCAGAGCCAGAATCCTGTCCCAGAATGTGGAGCGGATGGGAGTCCGCAATGCGGTGGTGACGAATGAAGACTCCGGCCGTCTGGCGGAGTATTTTCCGGAATTTTTTGATCGGATTGCAGTGGATGCTCCCTGTTCAGGGGAAGGGATGTTCCGTAAGGATGAGGAGGCTGTGAGGGAGTGGAGCACAGAGAATGTAGAGCATTGCGCGCTGCGCCAGCAGGAGATTCTCGCCAATGCGGCGAGGATGCTGAAAGCAGGCGGCAGGCTGGTCTATTCGACCTGCACCTTTGCGCCGCAGGAGAATGAGATGGCCGTGGAGACATTTATTGCAGGACATCCTGAATTTACCATAGAAGAGACGCCTGTCTATGAGGGACTGTCGTCGGGAGTCAGGGAGTGGGGGAACGGTTCTGCTGCGGGGATAGAGAACACGGTCAGAATCTGGCCGCACCGGACCAGGGGAGAAGGCCATTTTATAGCCGTCCTCAGAAAAGACGGCGCGGACAGGGAGCATAAGAGAAATTATCCTGCCTATTTCCGGGACAGAAAAGCCCTTAAGGATTATTATGATTTCTGCAATCAATACCTCACGGAGCCGAATGAGTGGACTGAGCAGGAGACGTTCATTCTTTTCGGAGAACAGCTCTACCGGATACCGGGGGAGATGCCGGGCATTGACAGGCTCAGGATTGTCAGGCCGGGCCTTCACCTGGGCAGCTTTAAGAAAAACAGGTTCGAGCCATCCCACGCACTGGCGCTGGCTTTGAGAAAGGGTGATGCGGCCGGATACCGCGATTATCCGGCCGTATCCCGGGAAGCGGACGCATATCTGAGAGGGGAAACAATAACGGACACAGCCGGAGGGGACGGCCGGAAGGGCTGGACTCTGATGACGGTGGACGGATACTCCTGCGGCTGGGCAAAGCTGGCAGGAGGCGTTCTTAAGAACCATTATCCTAAGGGCCTTAGAAAATAGAAATCCTCCGGGAGCGGGGCGGTAAAGTCCATCGCTTCTCCCGTCAGAGGATGTGTAAAGGTAAGGCGGCAGGAGTGGAGCGACTGCCGCTTTATAAAACGGTAATCAGGATTATAGAGGAAATCACCCAGAAGAGGGTGGCCTATATATTTCATATGCACACGAATTTGATGTGTCCTGCCAGTGTCAAGTGTGATAAGGAGCAGGGAGCAGTCTTTATCGCGGTCGTAGCCGAGCCGGCGGTAGCGGGTGCTGGCATACTCACCCCTCTCCGGATCCACGCAGCGTTCGATGGGGGAGCCTTCCGCTCTGGCGATTGGCCGGCAGATACAGCCCTCCTCTTCTGTCAGGCCTGAGACAATGGCCCTGTACTCCCGGCGGATTGTTTTTTCAGAAACCATGGAGGAAAGGATCGCGCCGCTCAGCATATTTTTGGCAATCAGCAGCAGCCCGGTGGTATCCCGGTCCAGCCGGTTGACGGCGCGGAACACAAAGGCCTCGCCCTTCTCTTTAAAATACCATGCCAGTCCGTTGGCCAGCGTGTTGTCGAAATTGCCCTGGGAGGGATGGACGGGCATCCCGGCCGCTTTATTTATTACCATCAAATCTTCGTCCTCATAGAGAACGGAAAGCTCCATGGGTACGGGAATAATACGCTCAGATGAGGTTTCTTCGGACAGGCGGACGGACAGAATATTCCCTTCTTTTAATACTCTGGTGGTATAGGCCAGCTCGCCTGCAACGGTAATTCCCAGATTTGTCTGTCTCAGGTGAACCAGAATCTTTCTTGAATATCCGCGTTCTCTCAAATATGACTCGATTGTTTTGCCGCAGTCGTTCTCTTTTATTTCATAATCAATTCGCTTTTCCATGAAAGTAATTGTAACAAAAATGCACGCATATGACAAGGAAGTGGGCCTTTAAAGTCATTGCAAATTATTTCTATTTTTGCTACAATCAAAAATAAGAAAATGAGTACATTGACAGTCTCTGTATATGTGACTTAGAAAGGCAGATAATAAATGAATATTTATGATGTTTTTGATATACTGGATGGCGACGCCGAAACAGTTTTAGCCAGATTTGCAGGTAATGAGGGCCTTTGGAAACGTTTTGCGGGGAAGTTCTCTGATGATGAGACATTTCAGCGGCTTAATACAAGCATTGATTCGCAGGATTATAAAGGAATTGAAATGTACGCCCATACCTTGAAGGGAGTTGCAGCTAACCTGGGCTTTGAACAGCTCAGCAGAGATGCGGCGTCGATAGTCTCTGCAGCCAGGGAACAGGAATTTGAAAAAGTTCCGGCGCTCTTTAACGTATTGGCAAAAGAGTATAACAAAGTACTGGAGTGCGTCGGCAGGCTGGACTAAAAGATAATTTTAATTCTAACAGTAAACGGGGGAAAGCAGGATGGAGGATCTGCGTAAAGTCATCTTGATCGTCGATGATATAGAGTTGAACAGGGCTATTTTAAAAGAACTATTCTTTCAGAGCTACTGTGTGGCGGAAGCGGAGAACGGTTTGCAGGCTTTGGAGGCAATTAAAAAATATGGTGATCGGATTGCTATCATACTGCTTGATATTGTGATGCCGGAGCTGGACGGCTTTGGCGTGCTGAGGGAATTAAAACGGCACCATAATAATGAAAAATATCCGGTATTTTTAATCACTGCGGAGGATTCCGATGAGATTATTAATAAAGGCTATGATATGGGCGTGGATGATGTGATTAACAAACCGTTCAACCCAAGTATAATCAGACGGCGTGTGAAGAATACGATAGAGCTTTACGAGCGGCGTCTCCGTATGGAGAGCATTATCGAAGGCCAGACGAGGAAGATTAAAGAGCAGCTGCGGGAGACCAGCCTTGCAATGGTTGATACCCTGAGTACGGTCATAGAGTTCAGGGACTGTGAATCGGGTGAGCATGTTAAAAGAATCAGGACGGCCACTAAGATACTGATGCAGGCTCTCGGAGAGGCGGATCCGACGTACCGTTTCCCGGCGGCCACAATTGAGGAGATTTCAGTGGCATCGGCCATGCATGATGTGGGTAAGATTGCCATTCCCGATTATATTTTGAATAAGCCGGGGAAGCTGACGGCGGAAGAGTTTGAGATCATGAAACTGCATACGGTAAGAGGATGCGAGATTCTGGAGAACGTCGAAATCTTGAAGAATTCGGATTCATTCGTATATTACCATGATATCTGCCGGTGGCATCATGAGAAGTGGGACGGCCATGGATATCCGGATGGCCTGAAGGGAGACGAGATCCCGATATGGGCCCAGGTGGTTGCTTTGGCTGACTGCTATGATGCGCTTGTCAGTGAACGTATCTACAAACCGGCATACAGCCATGAAAAAGCTCTCGAAATGATACAGGCAGGAGAGTGCGGACAGTTCAATCCGGCTCTTTTGAGGGCATTTGCCAAAGTGGCGGATATTTTAAAACTGCAGGAAGGCGATCGGATCCAATCAGGCAGTTTGAAATAAGAGGAATTTACCAGGAGCGGGGCGTCTATTGCACCCGCTCCTTTTTTGAAGGCGGTGACCTGTGCGCAGGGCGTGCTGGTTATCGTTGAGGTCGGTGACATGTGCCCGGAGATTCGCAATAGACAGCTCCTGTCCGGCGCAGGAGGTACTATGGCTGATAAAGAAATATGTATGCGCTAACAACAGAGAGAAAACTGGTGACATTCCGGTATTTCCTTACCGGTATAACGGGGATATTCATTCTTTCATGTGCATTGAGATTTTAAATGTGGTAGAATAAAAGAAAAAGTAAGATGACAAGGAGGCCGGGCCGTGAAAATGCCAAAAGAGAATATCGACACTATAATGTTCGCCCCCTGCGGCATGAACTGCATGGTCTGCTATAAACATTGCTATCATAAAAAGCCATGCGCCGGCTGCTTAAACAGCGATATAGGCAAGCCGGAACATTGCCGTAAATGCGCGATAAAAGATTGTGTCAGGGATAAAGGGCTGTCTTATTGTTTTGAATGCAGCGGCTATCCCTGCAAAAAGATAAAAAACCTTGAAAAAAGTTACAATAAAAGGTATCAGGCCAGCCTTATGGAAAACAGCGGGTTTGTTCGTCAATACGGTTTGGAACGGTTCATGGAACAGCAGAAAGAAAAATATACCTGTACCAAATGCGGGGGTATCATTTCTATCCATGACAGGGAGTGCAGCGAGTGCCAGGAAAAAATGAAATAAGCAGGTTAGGACGCTGATTGAGTGGAATTAAGGCCGGAAGAATATCACCGGTTTTAATTCCGTTTGGTCTGGCGTAATTTCAGTATAATTTTTATATTGAAGAATTGCTGCCCATATTATTATTTTTCGCCATTAGGCATTGGCAGCGACGAGGTCTCCGGACGCATCCTTCATTCTCATTCAAATCTCCAAAATTCCTATTGACTTGCCAAAAAAAACCTAGTATCATTACTAATAAGTAATGGTACTTTAATTAAAACTACTTATAAGTATGGCTAATAAATTTATTATGAAACAGTAATGAATTAATCCGCCTGACGGCCGGATAAGCGAAAGTGGAATTATCAGATGATAACAGCAGAAAAGGAGAATGAACTATGGCTAAAGTAGGAATTGTAATGGGAAGTGACTCTGATATGCCTGTAATGGCTCAGGCGGCGGATTTCCTGGAGAAAATGGGGATTGAATTTGAGATGACGGTTATCTCTGCCCACAGGGAACCGGATGTGTTTTTTGAATATGCCAAATCCGCAGAGGAGAAGGGTTACAAGGTCATGATCGCAGGGGCCGGCAAAGCAGCCCACCTTCCGGGTATGTGCGCAGCACTGTTCCCAATGCCTGTTATCGGTGTTCCGATGAAGACGTCAGATCTGGGCGGGGTGGATTCACTTTATTCCATCGTCCAGATGCCGTCCGGTATCCCGGTTGCCACGGTTGCCATCAATGGCGGAAAGAATGCAGGAATTCTGGCTGCCAAGATTCTGGCTGCTTCCGATCCGGAGCTTCTTCAGAAGCTGAAGGATTATTCGGAAGAGATGAAGAATGAAGTGGTATCCAAAGCTGAGAAATTAGATGAGATTGGCTATAAAGAGTATGTAGCCCGTATGAAGAAATAATCAGAGGATGATACAGAACGCTGCGCCCCGTTACTGCGCTGCGCTTTATAACAGTGAATTCTAAAAATACTGGAGGAAAATGATGGATTACAAGAACGCCGGAGTTGATATTGAAGCTGGATACAAATCAGTTGAGCTGATGAAGGAACATGTGAAGGGAACTATGAGACCGGAAGTAATGGGAGGCCTTGGAGGATTTTCAGGAGCTTTTTCCGCCGCTGCTTTTAAGGAGATGGACGAGCCTGTGCTGCTCAGCGGTACCGACGGAGTGGGAACTAAGTTAAAGCTTGCTTTCCTGATGGATAAACATAATACGGTCGGCATTGACTGTGTTGCCATGTGCGTCAACGATGTTGCATGTGCCGGCGGCGAACCCCTGTTTTTCCTGGATTATATTGCCTGCGGCAAGAATGTGCCGGAGAAGATTGCCGAGATCGTAAGCGGCGTAGCAGAGGGCTGCAAACAGTCCGGAGCGGCTTTAGTGGGAGGAGAGACGGCCGAGATGCCTGGTTTCTATCCGGAAGACGAATATGATCTGGCCGGTTTTGCAGTGGGAGCGGTAGATAAGAAGGATCTGATAACCGGTGAGAAACTGGTGGCAGGCGATGTCCTGATTGGTATGGCCTCCTCCGGAGTACACAGTAACGGTTTCTCTCTGGTGCGTAAGGTATTCGAACAGGAGCTTACAGCGGAAGGCCTGAATACATATTATGAAGAGCTGGGAACCACGCTCGGTGAAGCGCTGATTGCCCCGACAAAAATTTACGTGAAAGCCCTCAAATCCGTCAAGGATGCCGGGATTACGATAAAGGCATGCAGCCATATCACAGGCGGCGGCTTCTACGAGAACATTCCGCGTATGTTAAAAGAAGGCACGCGCGCCGTTGTAAAGAAAGACAGCTATGCGGTTCCGGCCATTTTCCGACTGCTGGCTGATAAGGGCAATATCGAAGAAGAGATGATGTACAACACTTATAATATGGGACTCGGCATGATTCTGGCCGTTGATCCGGCAGATGTGGATAAGGCGATGGAAGCAATCAGGTCGGCTGAAGAGATTCCGTATGTTGTCGGCTCCATCGAAGCGGGAGATAAGGGAGTGACTTTATGCTGAGAGTAGGTGTGCTGGTTTCCGGCGGGGGAACCAACCTGCAGGCAATCCTGGATGCCATTGACGGAGGCGGTATTAAGGGCGCCGAGGTGACGGCTGTAATCAGCAATAATGCGAATGCCTATGCCATCCAGAGGGCTAAGGATCATAACATCCCGGCATTTGTAGTGACACCCGGAGCGTACGGCAGCAGAGAAGAGTTTAACAAAGCGCTTCTCGATACGGTGAATGCCTGCAAGGTGGATCTGGTCGTGCTGGCCGGTTTCCTTGTAAAGATACCGGAAGAGATGATTGCAGCATATAAAAACAGGATAATCAATATCCATCCGTCCCTGATTCCGTCGTTTTGCGGAGTCGGCTTTTATGGACTGAAGGTTCATGAGGCGGCTTTAGAGCGGGGAGTAAAAGTGACGGGGGCAACGGTTCATTATGTAGACGAAGGAACGGATACAGGCCCAATCCTGCTTCAGAAGGCAGTTGAGGTGAAACCAGGCGACACGCCGGAGATTCTCCAGCGCCGCGTCATGGAGGAGGCGGAGTGGGTAATTCTTCCGCAGGCAATCAATATGATAGCAGAAGTTCGATAACAGCAGCCGTTCAGACAGGTCTGCATACTTGCTGTGCTGACCGTGTGAAAAAGCGGTGGCAGCAATCATTCGGCTCAACGCGCAGCGATTTAGTTAGGCCGGATACAGTAACAGTTCTTGCTGTCTGAAATGTTGCTGATAACATAAGGAGACATGAGATAATGAAAATTTTAATCGTTGGAAGCGGCGGACGCGAGCATGCGATTGCCTGGAAGGTGTCCCAGAGTGAAAAAGCGGACAAGATATACTGTGCGCCCGGCAATGCGGGAATTGCCGAGTATGCGGAGTGCGTGGATATCGGGGCCATGGAATTTGATAAGCTGGCGGCTTTTGCAAAGGAGCATGCCATTGATCTGACTATTATCGGCATGGATGATCCGCTGGTAGGCGGCATTGTCGATGTGTTTGAGGCAGAAGGCCTGAGAGTATTCGGCCCGAGGAAAAATGCGGCGATTTTGGAAGGCTCCAAAGCATTTTCCAAAGACTTGATGAAGAAATATAATATTCCGACTGCCGGATATGAGAATTTTGACGATCCGGAAAAAGCGCTTTTATATTTAAAGACGGCTGAGATGCCTATCGTATTGAAGGCCGACGGCCTGGCTCTGGGAAAGGGCGTATTAATCTGCAATACCCATGAAGAGGCGGAAGCCGGCGTGAAAGAAATTATGATGGATAAGAAGTTTGGTTCCGCTGGGAACCAGATGGTCATTGAGGAGTTTATGACCGGTCGGGAGGTTTCCGTACTCTCCTTTGTGGACGGAAACACGATTAAAATCATGACCACCGCTCAGGATCACAAGCGTGCAGGGGACGGAGATCAGGGGCTCAATACGGGCGGTATGGGAACATTTTCCCCAAGTCCCTTCTATACGCAGGAGGTAGATGAATTCTGCCGCAAATATGTATATCAGGCTACGGTCGATGCAATGAAGGCAGAGGGGAGAACCTTTAAGGGAATCATATTCTTCGGTCTGATGCTGACGGAAAAAGGCCCCAGAGTTCTGGAATATAATGCCCGGTTCGGGGATCCTGAGACGCAGGTGGTTCTGCCGCGTATGAAGAATGATATTGTCGATGTTTTTGAAGCCTGTGTGGACGGAACGCTGGATCAGATTGAACTGGAATTTGAGGACAATGCGGCTGTCTGTGTCGTCCTAGCTTCCGACGGCTATCCGGTTAAATACGAGAAAGGCTTCAAGATAAAGGGCCTTGAAAATTTCAAGGAAAAAGACGGTTACTATGTTTTCCATGCAGGTTCTAAATTTGACGCTGACGGCAATATCGTGACAAATGGCGGCCGCGTGCTGGGAGTCACGGCAACCGGGAAGGATTTGAAGGCAGCCAGAGCCAATGCTTATCAGGCCACGGAGTGGATTGAATTTGATAATAAGTATATGAGGCATGATATCGGCAAGGCGATTGATGAAGCGTAAATTGATGAAATAGATATTTTTATGGACAGCTGTGTTCTGACGAGCATAGCTGTCTTTTTTGAATATACAGGATTTTGAGGTGGAGGAGTTACCACCGGAGGATGAGATAGATACGAGCAAGAGCTTTACATTAGATGTTCAGGATAACGGTGGAACATTGTTTATAGACGAACTGGATGCCAGACTGCATCCATTGCTTGTTTTAAGGATGAAGATGGCAATAAAGTGCGCAGGGAGGGAGCGGGTAAAGGATTTTGACAACTTGTCTCTTCCTCCTCCTTTGGATAGCCGTAAAGACAGAGCAATGACACCTGACTGCATGATAAAAACCGACTGGACAAAATTCCGATGTAGCAGTTATAATGAAGCAAGATATTGGTTTGTATTTATGAAATGGAACAGTAATATTTGATACAAAAGGAGTATTAGATTTGGCGGTGATTATACAGTATCCTCAGTATTGGGGGACCAAAAGCCGGGAGCAGAGATTCTCCAGGCTTTTTGGCGTTTCCTGTCCGGCAGGGTAGTTTGCTGCGTATTATTTAAGGGAGGGAAAAATGAAAAGAGAGTATCTGGAAAAAAATGTCTATGAGGCATGTATGGAGCGTCTCCATTTTATCTTCGAAGAATTTGACAATATTTTAGTGTCGTTTTCCGGAGGTAAGGACAGCGGCCTGCTTTTAAATCTGGTTCTTGACTACAAAAAGAAATATTATCCGGATAAGACGATCGGCGTATTTCATCAGGATTTCGAGGCCCAATATACCGTAACCACCGAATATATTGAGCGGACACTGGAGCGAATAAAAGACGAGGCGGAGATTTACTGGGTTTGCCTGCCAATGGCCACCAGAACTGCCCTGAGCAGCTATGAAATGTACTGGTATCCATGGGACGATACAAAACAGGAGCTATGGGTCCGCGAAATGCCCGACAAAGAATATGTAATCAATTTATCAAACAATCCTATCACTACATACAGGTACCGCATGCATCAGGAGGATCTGGCAAAACAGTTCGGCCGCTGGTACCGGCAGATACACGGTGACAAGAAGACGGTCAGCCTTCTTGGAATACGGGCAGACGAATCCCTGCAAAGGTACAGCGGATTTTTAAATAAAAAATACGGCTATAAAGGCGAGTGCTGGATTAGCAACCAGTTCAAAAATGTCTGGTGCGCTTCGCCGCTTTACGACTGGAGCGCAAAGGATGTATGGCATGCCAATTATCTGTTTTCCTATGATTACAACCGGCTTTATGATCTTTACCATAAAGCCGGGCTTAAGGTATCACAGATGCGGGTCGCTTCGCCTTTTAACGACTACTCGAAGGACGCGATCAACCTGTACCGGGTGATCGACCCTGAGATTTGGTGTAAACTGATCGGCCGTGTGCAGGGCGCTAATTTTGCTTCGATCTACGGAAGAACAAAGGCAATGGGGTACCGTACTATTACACTTCCGCCCGGGCATACATGGAAATCTTATACCCATTTTCTGCTGGACACGCTGCCGAAGAGGCTTCGCAATAACTATGTTAAAAAATTCAACACCTCGATCCAGTTCTGGCATGAGACGGGAGGCGGGCTGGACGAAAAAACGATCCAGGAGCTGGTGGAGAACGGATATAAGATAAGGCGCAATGGCGTTTCCAACTATACCGTAAATAAAAAATCTCGCATTGTCTTTCTCGGACCGATACCTGATAATACGGACAATATCAAGACGACAAAGGATATACCAAGCTGGAAAAGAATGTGTTACTGTATCCTGAAAAATGATCACATCTGCCGTTTTATGGGTTTTGGTATGACCCGCCAGCAGCAGAAACGTTTAGACCTGATTAAGAAAAAATACGAAAGCATAGAGGATTTTAATTATGAGTTATCGAAGCCCGGTTTATGATGTAATTGCAGTACCTATTGAAAAAGTAAAGCCGAATACGTATAATCCTAATAAAGTAGCGCCTCCCGAAATGCGTCTTTTGTATGAAAGCATTAAAGAAGATGGTTATACGATGCCTGTAGTCTGCTATTATGTAAAAGCGCAGGATATTTATCTTATTATCGACGGCTTCCACCGCTATCAGGTGATGCTGAACCATCCGGACATATATGAGAGGGAGCAGGGGCTGCTGCCTGTATCGGTCATTAATAAACCGCTAGATAAGCGGATGGCCAGCACAATCCGCCACAACAGGGCCAGGGGAACCCACAATGTGGATTTGATGAGCAACATTGTAAAAGAATTACATGAATTGGGACGTTCGGATGCATGGATATCCAAACATCTGGGCATGGACAGAGATGAGATTCTGCGTCTTAAGCAGATTACAGGGCTGGCGACATTATTCCGGGATGTGAAATTCGGCCAGGCCTGGCGGCCGGTTGATGACGAAGATGAATATATAAGATAAATTGCCAGCCCGAGTTTCTGCCGCAGTCTTTATCAAAGGTGAGTTCAATCACAGGAAAGGAGCAGCGTATGAGGCGCAGAAGAAGATCAAGAGCCGTTTTGCTGATACCGGCCGTATTGCTGTGCAGCGTGGTTATTGCAGCCGCAGGTGCATTTTGGTTTTATTCACAGAGGCGGATAAAGGAGGAGAAGAAGACTCCGGAGGAACTGCTGACGGAATATATGCAGTATATGGCGGACGGCGATTATGGGGCGATGTACGGGATGTTGGATAACCAAAGCCGCCTGAATATCAGCCTGGAAGATTTTGAAAAGAGAAACAAGAACATATACGAGGGGATCGAGGCGTCCGGCGTCAGGATAGAAATAAAGGGCACTGAGCTGAAAGAAGACGGTACCGGTACGGTAGAATACCAAACCACAATGGACAGTCTGGCCGGAGAAATAAGCTTTTTTAACCAGGCGGTTTTTCGGGAAGAAGTGCCCGGTGAAGAAGGAACGAAAGGAAAGCCTGAATATAAACTGGCCTGGAGCGACAGGTTAATCTTTCCTCAGTTAGGACCGGATGACAAGGTGAGGGTGAGCACTGACAAGGCGACGCGCGGCCGTATCCTGGACCGAAACGGCAATCTGCTGGCAGGAGAGGGGACTGCATCCCTGGTCGGTCTTGTACCGGGCAGGATGAGCCGTGAACCGGGGAATGAGTCCGGGTATTCCGGGGAAGATTTACAAAGACTTTCACAGCTTCTCGGTATATCAGTTGAGAATATTACAAAAAAACTGTCTGCCGGTTGGGTGAAGGATGATTCCCTGGTTCCGATAAAGACTGTAAAGTGCGTGGATGAACTAAAGCTTCAGACTGCATCCGGCGATGAGGAGAATCTCCGGAATAAGGCGCTGCAGGATGAACTCCTGACGATTCCGGGCGTCATGATCACAGATACGCCTGTCAGAAGCTATCCTCTCGGAGAGAAGGCCGCCCATTTGGTTGGATATGTCCAGAATGTAACGGCCGAGGATCTGGAAGAGCATCAGGGAGAGGGCTACCTGACGGACAGCGTAATCGGGAGAACCGGCATGGAAAGCCTGTTTGAAAAGGAGTTAAAGGGAAGGAACGGCACGCGTATATCCATTTTATCTGCGGAGGGGCGGGAAAAGCTGGTTCTGGCGTCAGTCACAAGAATCGACGGTCAGGATATCAGGCTGACAATCGACAGCCGTCTTCAGGAAATGATTTACGACACGTATCAGGACCGCAAGAGCTGCACGGTGGCCATGAATCCGTTTACAGGAGAAGTTCTGGCTCTGGTCAATACCCCCAGCTATGACAACAATGACTTTATCTACGGCATGTCGGAGGAAAAATGGGCGGCGCTGAATGAGGACGAACGGAAACCAATGCTGAACCGTTTCCGGCAGCGCTTTGCTCCAGGTTCTTCCTTTAAACCGATAACCGGGGTTATTGGCCTGAACACCGGCGCTCTCAGCCCGGATGAGAATTTTGGAGAGACACAGGCAGGACTGCGCTGGCAGAAGGATGCCGGCTGGGGCGGTTATTATGTGACGACACTCCACGGATACAGTCCGGTAAACCTGGAGAATGCTTATATTTATTCCGATAATATCTATTTCGCCAAGGCAGCGCTGAAGATTGGCTCCGAGGATTTTATGGCCGGACTTGATCGTCTGGGGTTCAACCAGAAGATACCATTTGAGATAGCGGTGGCCGAAGCCCAGTATTCCAATACGGAGAAAATTGAGTCGGAAATCCAGCTTGCCGACAGCGGATACGGTCAGGGAGAGATACTGATAAATCCCGTTCATCTGGCGGCTTTATACACGATGTTCCCCAACCACGGTACCGTTTTAAAACCATACCTTCTTTACAGGGCAGAGCCGTCCCCTGAAGCCTGGATTGAACAGGCCTGCACAGCCGAAACGGCTCAAACCATTGAAAATGCACTGCTCAAAGTTATCAGTTCACCGCACGGAACCGGACATAAAGCCATGAGGCAGGATATTACACTGGCCGGCAAGACCGGCACTGCTGAAATCAAAGCATCAAAGGAGGATACTGGCGGAACGGAACTTGGCTGGTTTGCCGTATATACGGCAGATAAAAACATAAATACACCGCTCCTGCTGGTAAGTATGGTGGAAGATGTAAAAAATGAAGGCGGCAGCGGGCTGGTGGTTGGCAAAGCGAAAGCCGTCCTGGACAGTTATATCCCGTAATTTTATGTGCTGGTTCAAATCCGGCCCGGCGCAGTGGGCAGATGTGACAGAGAGGAAGATAATACTAAACTTGAACGAATGGAAATAAAAGTATATAATGGTCAATAAATATTGGCCGTAGGGGGTATTCCATGGAGAAACATTCATTTGAGGAGCACAGGCAGAGCCTTGCCGGGAAATTTGAGAAAAGAAGGACACTTTATACAATATATTTCAGCCCGACGGGCGGAACAAAGAAGGTGGCGGATATTGTAAGCCGCGCCCTGAGCAATGAAAGAGAAAACGGCGGCTGGGAGATGAAAGAGATTGATTTGTCACCGGCCGGGACGGATTATTCACAGTATCATTTCACCAGGGAAGATATCTGCATTGTGGCGGCGCCGTCTTTTGGCGGCCGTGTCCCGGGGCTGGTCCTGGAACGGCTGAAAGAGATGGAGGGCGGTCATGCGAAAACGATTCTGGCCGCTGTTTACGGCAACCGTGCATTTGAGGATACGCTGCTGGAGCTGGAGGATACTCTTGTTTTAGCCGGCTTTGACTGTAAAGCGGCAGTCGCGGCTGTTGCAGAGCATTCCATCATGCACCAGTTCGGTCAGGGAAGGCCGGACGCAGAGGATGAAAAAGAGCTTGCCGGTTTTGCCGCCCGGATAAGAGAGCGTCTGGAGAAGGAATCCGGAGGGCAGGAAGAGGCGGCAGGCGTTTTGCAGGGGGAACAGACGGGCAGAATCCCGGGACTCCCCGGAAACAGGCCGTACAGAGAGTATGGCGGCGTGCCATTTAAGCCGGAAGCGGACAATTCCTGTACCGGCTGCGGTCTGTGTGCGAAAGAATGTCCGGCCGGGGCGATACTGGCAGAGAAACCGTCATCGGTTGACAAGGAGAAATGTATCTCCTGCATGCGTTGCATTTCAGTCTGCCCGCGCCATGCCAGAGATTTAAACAGGCTGGTGCTGTTTGCCGCTTCGCAAAAGATGAAAAAAGCATGTTCCGGCAGAAAAAAGAACGAACTTTTTATATAAGTTCAGAAATATAAGATTCAGAAATATAAAGTCAGAAGGAGAAGGATACCATGCTGAAAGCAGTCTTTATTGACTACACCGGTACTATGATTGAGGAGGGCGGCCCTGATGCCATGCAGATGCTGAGGCGCTGCTACAAAAACAGCGATATCGACAGTATGGAATCTATGCTGGCTTACTGGTGGAAACTGATTAAATACTTTGAAGCCGCAAGCAGCGGCGATTCATTTCTGACTCAGGATGAGATCGTGGACAGGACGCTGGAAGTATGTGAAAAAGAGATTCACCTGAAGGAGAATTTCGAAGAAATCCATGAGCTTTGCAGGCGGTTCTGGATGTATGCACCGGCTTTTCCTGATACGGCGGAATTTTTTGAGAAATGCAGTCTGCCGATTTACATCATAACGAACAATGGCCTGCCCTATGTGAAGGAATCTATGCGGGATAAGGGGCTTAATCCGGCGGGAATCATCTGCGGCGAGATGGTGCGCGCATATAAGCCGCACAGGGAACTGTTCGAGCTGGCTCTCCAGGTGAGCGGCTGTGCAAGGGACGAGGTGGTTCACATCGGGGATTCTCCGGAGTCGGATGTAAAAGGCGCCTTATCCGCCGGGATTCTTCCGGTGCTTCTGGACAGGAAGGGAATAAAACACTGTCAAGGCGTTACAACGGTGAGGACGCTTACGGAGGCACTTTTACTGATAGAACGGCAGGAATTAAAGCCTGCTTTCGATTTATCGAGACTTACAACGGGAAAACAACTCGTATGGATTAATCCGGAAGCCGGAAGGACGGAGACGGAGGAAGAGCAAGCGCAGGCGGTCAAGCTGACCATGGCGGATGTGGATGACGCAGAGGCCAGGCTGCAGCGTTTTGCCCCATTTATCAAGCGCTGTTTCCCTGAAACGGACGCAGCGGATGGAATGATTGAATCGGCGCTCGTTCCGGTACCGAAGATGCAGGGACGCATCAATGAAAAATATGGGGCCAAGCTTTCCGGCAGGCTGTATCTGAAGCTGGACAGCCATCTGCCAATCGCCGGTTCAATCAAGGCCAGAGGCGGAATTTATGAAGTGTTAAAGCATACCGAGGATCTTGCCCTCGAGCATGGTCTTATCACCTTGAAAGACAGCTATGAGGTACTGGCTGATGATCAAAACAGGAAATTTTTCAGCCGCTA
>OGEP01002440.1_pt1 | contig 16246 bp, 16 predicted proteins | sample 1570721 | NCBI WGS metagenome assembly OGEP01 (sample SAMEA2582131, study PRJEB24529) | metagenome | biome: Human gut stool | place: China | collected 2011 | reverse complement strand
GAGGAACTGACGAAGGCGGTTGGTTTGAGGGAGACGGCAGCAAGAGTCCGCAGAATTTCCGTGTAAGTAACTGGGTACTTGGCAATGAGGTGAATGCCTGTAAGGCATGGAACTATGCCGGAAATGTCTCGACGCAGGAATGTGCGGATAACTATGCGAGAGCTTTTCAGGTGCTGTATCAGGCGGTGAAAAAATCGGACAGAAATGCCAGAGTCTTTATTTCGCTGGATCATACCTGGACTGCATGGACCAGTGACGGACATCCAGGAAAAGAGTATCTGGATCGCTTTGCTTATTATATGCATGCAACAGAACCTCAGATGGAATGGCATGTGGACTATCATCCTTACTCCAATCCTTTGTATCGAAATGATTTCTGGAACGACTGGAGTAGCACTTCAGGATCCGAATATACATCGTATATTTCCATGAACAACCTGTGGGTGCTGACCAATTACCTGAAGAAGATCGAGAGCAGATATGGCATCAAAAATACGGATGACGATGGCAATCCAGACCCGACTGGTGGAATCCGTGTAATCCTGGGAGAACAGGGATATATTGCAGCTAACAGCAGTCAGGAAGCTTCCCAGGCAGCAGCAACTGCTTACGAATTCTATATCGCATCTGCCAATACAAAAGTAGATGCCATCATGAACCGTGCATACCTTGATGATTCCGCAGAAGGCATCATGACACTGGGACTTCGTTATAACTGGAGTGCAAAGAACCATCCGGCAAAAAAGGCATATAGTGTTGTGAAACATATGGATGATCCGGATGCACTGACGAATGCTACTGTCAACCAGTATGCCCGTTATGTCAGAAGCGGAGCCCCTAAGTGGACAAATATATTGTCAGGATTGAAGACTGAGACATTCTATCGACCATAGAGAACATATTTGCCAATTGCAATAAGGCACTTTCATTGCTATAATGAGAGTGTCTTATTTTACGAAAACTGATAAATATGCAGAGGGCATTATGTATAGAAAACGAAATCAATTAATGGAAATATGTATCTGCCTGGCGGATGCTGTGATGGTACTTGTAAGCCTTGTGATTGCGGGTTTGCTGCGGTACAGGACGTTTCATACTCTGATGGTTGCAGAAGGGATGGATCGTCTGATCAGCGTGTTATTGGTATTGCATGTGGCAGCATTTTATTTTCTGAAAGCATACGATGGATTTTTTCGAAGAGGACGCTATAAAGAACTGTTCTTTTCGGTGAAATATAATGTGATCATGATTGCAGCAAGCACACTTTTAAGCTTCAGCATGAAAGCAGATATCTTCACTTCCCGTCTGGTGATGGGATATTTCTTTGTGTGTAATACACTTCTTGTCTGGATCATGCATCTGGTGATCCGCAACTGGAGCCGCGTATTTGGCTGGCGGAAGGGAAAAGAAAAGAGTCTTCTGATCGTGTCAGATGGCAAACAGCTGGAATCCATTGTAAAGCGATTCCAGCGCTCTAAGGAAACCCTGTGGCATGTGGTTGGAGCAGTTGTGCTGGGAGAACCGCAGGAAGGTACGAAACAGTTCCTTGCGGAACAGAAGATTCCGATGTTGTCCTGCGAGGAAGAGGCATATCTGGATTATGCGACAACTCATGTGGTGGACGAAGTCTTTATCCATGTGGATGCCATTCAGAAGCAGGAAGATTTTCTGAAGAAAATGATCTTGGAATTTGAAAAAATGGGTGTTGTGGTGGCACTGAATCTGGATCTGTTTGACTTGGGATTATCAGGAGAAAAAAGAATCGATAACCTGGAACAGTATCATGTGGTCGCATTTACCAGCCGGTTGTTCGACTACCGTATGGTGGTGCTGAAGAGGCTGATGGATATTGTGGGAGCGATGGCAGGACTGACAATCACCCTGATAGTCGGAATTGTACTGGCACCATTTTTATTGTTGGAATCTCCGGGACCGCTGATCTTTAAGCAGAAGCGGGTGGGCGTCAACGGACGAATCTTTGACTTCTACAAATTCCGATCCATGTATGCAGATGCAGAGGAACGGAAGAAAGAGTTGATGAAGCAGAACGAGATGCATGGGCTGATGTTCAAGATGGAGAATGATCCCCGTATCACGAAAGTAGGAGCCTTCATTCGCAAGACCAGTATTGATGAACTGCCACAGTTCTGGAACGTACTGAAAGGCGATATGAGCCTTGTGGGAACCCGTCCACCGACTGTGGACGAGTACGAACAGTATAACTATTCCCAAAAACGAAGGATCAGCTTCCGCCCGGGCATCACAGGCCTCTGGCAGATCAGCGGCAGAAGTGACATTACAGACTTTGATGATGTGGTGAAGCTTGATCTGGAATATATTGATAACTGGTCACTGTTTCTCGATGTGAAGATTATCTTCAAGACGATTGGAGTTGTGTTCAGAGGAAGCGGTGCGAGGTAAAATCGTAAACTCAGGTGGACAAAATTGTCTATTTCAGAAATGTAGATACAGGTATATAATCCTGAATATAAAAATACATTTCTGAAAGGGGCAATGTAGTAATGGAGAAAGAAATAATAGGAAGACAGATAAAAGAACTGAGAATTTGTGACAATATGACATTAGAACAGTTGGCCGAGATTTTGGGTGTGAGTAAACGTACATTGCAGCGATATGAATCAGGAGAGGCGACACCAGATATGCGGGTTCTGACCCAACTGGTAGATTTGTTTGGTTTTTCGGCAGACTATTTTATAGGTAAGGAAAAATTGAATGGAGTGGTAGCAAGAACCAGAGCCTCAAAGAAAAAGAATCTACGCTTCCGAACAGATTTCTGGGGAAATTATAATCGAGCAAAAACAGAATATACAATAGATAAGGACGCAGATTATTATTATATTACACTTGGAGAATCATGGGATGGAGAGTATGGATTACGCGGAATGACCATGTGGACCGGCTTTACGGATGAAAAAGATGATATCAGGGAATTGATGCCGGTGAATCCGGAGAGAATCTTGGAAGATGGTACAGAAGATGATATCATGGTGCTGAACAGCGGAGAAGATGTAGCGGCATTTATTGGTTATGGAGGTACTGCGTTGGTCAGAGAGGATATATGCAAGAAATATCTGCCCTGGGTTATGAAACCGATTATTATCAAATGGGAGGATGTTGATCGGATGCCAATGCTGGATGATGTTGAGTATTTGAATAATTCTGATATAGTATAGTGAAAAATCATAATTTGCAGAATGATATTTGTTCGGCTACTATCATGATAGGAGGAGATAGCGTGAAAATTGTATTTAAGATCGAAAATTTCTTGAAAATAGAAAAAGCATAGATTGATATTAAAGCGGTTTTTGATGAAGTAACTCTTAAAAAGCTTATAGATTATGCAAATATTATTCTGGCAAACGAAAAAGAAATAATACTTCAAAATATATTTAATAAAGATATGTTGATCGGAAGCATGCAATTGGAGGCTACATCGATTGACAAAAAATATAAAATTATTAAAATAACAAAAGAAATTACCAGTATTCTTTCAAAACAAAATGCCCATTTTTATGAGATGTTAATGTGCATTTTATTCTTGAAAAAGGTCAAACAGGAATATTTGTCAATGAATATTGTCCTGGACATATAAAAGAAGCAAAGAGAGCAGATATCTTTTTACTGTTGTTAGACGAAGACCGAAAGAAATATGCTTCATGGTTGTTTGATATTAAGATGTCTGTAGGTGGAAAAGATGTAATTAAATATTTGATTAAGCAATGGTAGGGAATGATTATCCAATTAAAATCTACAAAATAGAAATGGATAAAGAGCCATATTACTGCAACATGGATGTAAATATTATTTGTTAAACAAAAATTATAGAATAAACAGGAAAAGAATATGAAAATAGGTTTAGTAGGTTCCAGCGGGGGACATTTAACACATCTTTACATGTTAAAACCTTTCTGGCAGGACAAAGATCGCTTCTGGGTTACATTTGATAAAGAAGATGCGAGGGGATTATTACAAGGGGAAAAAGTATATCCCTGTCATTTCCCAACAAATCGAAATCTAAAAAAATTAATTCGCAACACTTTTGTAGCATGGAAGGTTCTGCGAAAAGAACGACCGGATCTGTTGATTTCGTCAGGAGCAGCAGTTGCAGTTCCATTTTTTTATCTTGGAAAATTGTTTGGCGCAAAATTGATTTACATTGAAATATATGATCGAATAGACAAGCCGACTATGACAGGAAAAATGGTATATCCGATTGTAGATCGATTTATTGTACAATGGGAAGAGCAGAAAAAAGTGTATCCTGAGGCGATCAACTTAGGAAGCATATTCTGATAAGTGAGAGGAAAATTATGATCTTTGTGACAGTTGGAACTCATGAACAGCCTTTCAACAGACTGATTGAGGAAATAGATCGTCTGAGACAGGAAGGCGTGATCACAGACGAGGTTCAGATGCAGACAGGTTATTGTACCTATGAACCAAAATACTGCAAGTGGGAAACATTCTTTCCTTATAAAAAAATGCAAGAGCTTGTGCAGAAAGCAGACATTGTGATCACGCATGGAGGACCTTCTTCCTTCATTATGCCGTTGCAGTATGGTAAGATCCCTATCGTTGTGCCGCGCCAGGCAAAATATCAGGAACATATCAATGACCATCAACTGGAATTTGTTCATGCGGTGGAAGAACGACAGAAGAATATTATCGGTGTGTATGAGATCGGTGATCTGGAATCAGTGATTAAAAACTATAAGGAAATCGCAGAGAGCAGGAATCTGTCAGGGACCAGCAATAATCAAAAATTCAATGAAGAATTTAGCAGAATCGTGGAAGAATGTATGAAGGAAAAGCTATAGTAACTATGGATAAAATAAAAATTCTTACAATTACAACTTCAGGGCTTAAGAAGAAAGACGGAATCTCAACGATTATTCTGGACAGCTATGAAGAACTGGATATTGAAAAATACCAGATTGATATCACTGTAGCAGGCGAATATGATCCGGGTTTAGTCAAAGCCTTTGAAAATATAGAAGTATGTCCCAGATATCTGCCGGAAAGAAAGCGAGAACTGGGAAATTATGTACGTGAGTTACGCAGCCTTCTCCTGAAAGAAAAGTACGATGTTGTCTATGTTCATGGAAGCAGTGCAATCATAGGAATTGAGTTGTTTGTTGCTAAGATGTGTGGTTGTAAAGTTCGGATAGCCCACTCACATAGCAGTTCCTGCGAACATAAGAAGATGGATAAGCTGATCCGTCCAATTTTCTACAGAAGCTATACAAAAGCACTGGCCTGCAGTGATGCTGCGGGAAAATGGATGTACAGAAATCATCCATATGAAATCATAAAAAATGGAAGAAGTACAGAACTCTATCAGTTCGAACCGGTGATTCGGAATCGGATGAGAGATACACTTGGGTTAAAAGAGGATACGCTGGCGATTGGCCATGTGGGAAATTTCTATGGTCCGAAGAATCAGGAATATCTCATACATATGATGAAAGAACTGATTAAGAAAAACAGTAATACTAGATTGTATTTTATGGGAGAAGGCGAGACGAGACAGCAGGTAGAGGCATTGACTGTTTCTGAAGGATTGGAATCCTATGTTGTATTTACTGGATCTATTTCGGATGTGGACGAGATGCTTCAGGCGATGGATGTGATGGTATTACCGTCTTTCTATGAGGGACTCCCGCTGGTAGTTGTGGAATGGCAGATGGCAGGACTTCCCTGCGTGGTATCAGAACGTGTCTCAAAAGAATGTGCTTATACGGATCTGGTCCATTTTCTACCGTTGGAGAGCGGTCATGCAGTATGGGCTGACAAGATTCTGGAACTGGCAGGAAATGACAGGGACAGAAGTTCAAGGGATGCCGTTGACAGAGCTGCGGATGCAGGATTTGATCTTAGAAGAAACACGCAGAGACTGGAAGAAATTTTTGCAAAAGGAACAAAATGAAAATACAAATACTAATGTCTGCTTACAATGGAGAGAAGTATATTGAAGAGCAGATACAGAGTCTTATTAACAATAAAAAAGATGATATGCAGTTATCACTGCTGGTCAGAGATGATGGATCTTCCGATAATACGGTATCAATCGTCAAAAAGATGCAGAAGCAGAACCTTATAGATATTGATCTGCTGGAAGAATCAAATATTGGAGTAACCAAGAGCTTCCTGAAACTGATAAAGATGGCTCCGTCGGCTGATCTGTATTTCTTCTGCGATCAGGATGATGTGTGGCTGGCGGATAAGATCAGTATGGCACAGAAAGCGATGAGAGATACTTCTGTTCCGGAACTATATATTGCTGATTACTATCTGACAGACGGAGAACTGAATATTATAGAAGAATGTGCGTTTCCGAAGGAGAAAAAGCATACCTTGCTTCAGATTCTGTTCGCAAATGTGTCACCGGGGTGTGCGATGGCATTTAATAGAGCTTTGCTTCAGGAGATGCAGCGAGTATTGCCGGAAGATGTACCGATGCATGATTTATATGCTTTGGCAGTGGCTTATTGTAGTGGAAAAGTATATCATATACATGCTCCATTATTGTATTATCGCCAGCACGGCAATAATACAGAAGGTGTTCAGTCAAAAAAAATTGATCTGAAGCGGATCTGGAAAAAGCAAAAGTCCATGATGAAGAAGCCAGGAAATCATACCGCAGAGCTGGCGCAGTTATTATATACAGAGTATCGCACATGTATATCGGAAGAAGAACAAAAAAACTTGAGGCAGATTGCAGAGTATAAGAACAGTATTTCCAGAAAAATAAGGTTGCTGCGGAATAAAGAAATCTATTATCCTGGAATCCGAGCTAAAGTGTTGACGTTTGAGAAAATTATGTTGGGGAAATATTAAGTAATACAAAAAGAAAGGATTGTGTGATAATTGTTGTATTTGTTATCATGCTATAATGGGACATGGAAGATAAAAGTGTAAAATTAATTGCATTTCATTTGCCACAATTTCATTCTTTTCCTGAGAATGATGCCTGGTGGGGAAAAGGGTTTACCGAATGGACAAATGTAAAAAAGTCAAAACCATTATATAAAAATCATTATCAGCCAAGAATTCCTGAACAGGAAAATTATTATAATTTATTAAATGAAGATGCAATTCAGCATCAAATGGATTTAGCAAAAGAATATGGAATTTATGGATTTTGCTATTATCATTATTGGTTTTGTGGAAAATTGTTAATGGAAAAACCATTAGAAAAGATGTTGCATATGAAAGATAAACTTCACTATTGCTTTTGTTGGGCAAATGAACCGTGGACGAGAGCTTGGAATGGAAATGCCAGAGAAGTAATAATGCCTCAAAACTATGGTGAAGAGAATGAGTGGGAAGAACATTTCAGATATTTGCTTCCTTTTTTTCAAGATGAATTTTATATTAAGCGAGAAAATAAACCGATATTTGTTCTCTATAGAACAAACAATATTCCACATTGCGATGAAATGATTCAGTACTTGAACAAACGCTGCAAAGAAAACGGATTTGCGGGAATTTATGTTATAGAAGAAAAAAATTCATTTCAGAAAAATATAGAAAGTAAAGAAGCAAGTGCAGTTTTAGAGTTTGAACCTATGTATACTTTAAAATATGGTCGTTCTATTTTGAGAAGAATAGCAGATAAATGTTTTGGTGCTTTTTTTAATAAAGCTACACATAATCATATGTTAATATATAATTATGATATTGTTTGGAAAAATATAATTAATCGAACACATGATTCGATAAGTGGAAAAGAACAGTTTATTGGTGCATTTGTGGATTGGGATAATTCTCCTAGAAGGGGAAATAAAGGAACTGTAATATACGGTGCAACACCACAAAAATTTAGGAGTTATTTAAGTAAACAATTGCAGCATGCGCGGTCAGAAGATTCTGAATATGTGTTTATAAATGCGTGGAATGAGTGGGGAGAAGGCACATATTTAGAGCCGGACATGAAATATGGGAAAAAATATTTGGAAGCGGTTAAAACAGTAGTAGAAAATCAATAAAGCGAATAAAAAATATGTGGATAAGAAATAAGGTACGCGAAAAAATAGTAGAGTATAATTGGAGAAAAAGAAATAAACACAATTCAACATATTTATCGAAGAAGTATAATATGAATATGGATTTGATATCTGTGGGGAAAGGAACGTATGGAGAAATATCAGTATTGTCATATAATGATATTTCCAAACTTTCTATTGGAAATTATTGTTCTATTGCGCCTGAAGTGATGTTTATATTGAGTGCAGATCATTACACAGATCATATTTCTACTTTTCCGTTTAAGGTAAAATGTATGCATGCAAAGAGTGAAGGTCTATCAAAAGGAGATATTTCCGTAGGTGATGATGTATGGATTGGATATAGGGCGATTATCTTGTCTAATGTGAATATTGGAAAAGGAGCTGTTATTGCTGCAGGAGCTGTTGTTACGAAGGATGTACCACCATATGCAATTGTTGGCGGAATGCCAGCAAAAATTATTCGTTATAGATTCCCTGAAAAAATAAGAAACCAACTATTAAATTTGGATTTATCAAAAATCAGTGAAAACGTAATATGCAGAAATATAGAGCAAATGTATATAAAAATCAATGAAAGTAATGTGAATGAAATATACAATAAATTATATGATTCAATAAAAAATGAGAAGAAGGAAAATATATATGAAAATAATGCCTAATAGGATGGATAGAAGTTTTTTTCGATATCAAAAAGAATTTGAAGATAAGGCTTTAGAAGTATTACGTTCAGGCTGGTATGTATTAGGAAAGGAAGTTTCCTCATTTGAAGAAGAGTTTGCAACCTATGTTGGAGCAAAATATTGTGTTGGACTCGCTTCGGGATTAGACGCACTTTGGATTGCCTTCCGCTTGCTGAATATTGGAGATGGAGATGAAGTTTTAGTACAGGGGAACACGTATATCGCATCAGTTATGGGAATAACCATGAATGGAGCAATTCCTGTATTTATTGAACCGGATGAACATTATGGAATGAATCCTGAAAAAATTGAGAAAGCAATTACGAAAAAAACTAAAGCGATTTTGGTCACACATCTATATGGCATGGCTTCCAGAATGGATGAAATTGTTGCCTTATGCAAAAAATATAATCTTAGATTAGTGGAAGACTGTGCACAGTCTCATGGGGCATGCTTTAATGGCATTATGACAGGAACATTTGGAGATATTGGATGTTTTTCGTTCTATCCTTCAAAAAACTTAGGAGCTTTTGGAGAAGGGGGAGCAATTGTTACTAATAATGTAGATATAGATGAGGCATGTAGAATATTTAGAAATTATGGATCTCAAAAACGATATTACAATAAGGTAGTGGGAACGAATTCAAGATTGGACGAAATTCAAGCTGGCTTGTTGAGAGTTAGGTTAGCTCATTTGAATGAATTGACAGAAGAAAGAAGAATACTTGCTGAGAACTATAATAAAAATTTAAATAATAACTTTACCTAAGGTAGCCATTGGAGCAACTAGCGTATGGCATCAGTATGTGATTACATGTAATGAAAGAAAACAATTGATAGATTACTTAAATGAAAAAGAAATCGGTACAATTATTCATTATCCTATACCACCACATCTTCAAGAATGTTATGTTGACTTGGGCTATAAAGAGGGGGATTTCCCGATAACAGAAAGATTGGCAAAAACTGTTTTGTCAATACCAATGTATAATGGAATGACAAGTGAAGAACAGGAATATGTAATCAAAGCAATCAATGATTTTAAGTAGTCTAGAAATTAAGAGAGAGGAAGAGACATATGGGTCTGCGTGAAAGATGTAGAATTATAAATTTTGCAGATTTAGGAGATGAAAGAGGAAAATTAGTTGTTATAGAAGGTGGATTAGCAATCCCTTTTGATATACAGCGAGTATTTTATATTTATGGATCAGATGAAACGGTTGTGCGAGGTCAACATGCTAATCGTGAATCAGAATTTGTACTCATTAATGTATCAGGAACGAGTAAAGTTCGTATTACTGATGGCAAAGAAGAATTCAATGTAGAATTAAATAAACCCATGATGGGAGTGTATATTCCTAAAATGGTATGGAAGGATATGTATGATTTCTCCCCTGATTCAGTGTTACTTGTTCTTGCAAGCACACATTATGATGGAAAAGAATATATTAGAAATTTTGATGAGTATTTAAAAGAAATTAAAGGATTAAGGAACGATGAATAAGCCAGTATTATCTTTGTGTATGCCGACTAATGGTGTCATAGAATGGGTATTTCCAGTACTTGAAAGTATATATTGTCAAAATGTAGATGAAACGGAATTTGAGGTTATTATAACAGATAATGGTGATAATAAACCATTCAAAGAAAAAATAATTGAATATAAAAAAAATCATACTAATTTGGAATATAAAGAAACCGATGCACTTCCATTTTTAAATGAAATAGAATCCTATAAATGTGCAAATGGTAAATTAATTAAATTTGTTAATCATCGTACAAAACTAATATTTGGTGCATTAGAAAAATTAATTGATTTTGCTAAAAAGAATTCGGAAGAAAAGCCCATTGTTTACTTTGCAAATGGTGTATTGCAGTTAAAAAGCGAGCAGTATATATATCCTGATTTTAACGAATTTGTAAAGAATTTGTCATACTGGTCTTCCTGGTCGACTGGTATGACAATTTGGAAAGAAGATTTTGAAAGACTTCCTGAAAATACTAGTAGCTTTAATGAACTTTTTCCACATACAACGGTGTTGTTTAATGAGCGAAATAGAGGTAAATATATTATTGATAATTCGATGATATTTGATGAACTTCCTCAAGGTAAAAAAAAGAAAGGAGATTACGATTTGTTTCAGGCATTCGGAATAGAATATCCTGGAATTATTTGTGATCTATTGAGAGATGGTGATATTACCAGCGATACATTTAGATCAGTAGTGAAGGACAATCTTTATTTTATTGCAACTTTGTACTTTAACTACTGTATTAGGAAACAATATTGCTCTTATTACCTTGAGGGATTCAAAGACATAATTGGAATATTTTACTCAAAACGGGATTTGAAAAACAGTATTTATAAATGTGGAGTAAATAAAGTTTTTACTAAACTTAAAGGAACAATGATTTATGATTTTAAAAGAAAGTAAGTATTTGATATATGATCAGCCTAAAAAAGTTGGATTGAAATTATTTGCAAAAAAAATAGTCTCTTTATTACAAAGAGGTTATTACAAGTTGATATATTATTTATGTAAACCTAAAAAAATAGTAGGGAATAAGTATAAGGTATCTATTTGTGCAATTTTTAAAGACGAAGCTGATTATTTACAAGAATGGATAGAATTTCATAGAATAGTTGGAGTAGAACACTTCTATTTGTATAATAATAATTCATCAGATAATTATATTCATGTATTAAAGCCTTATATTGACCAAGGAATAGTATCGCTTATAAATTGGCCTAAACCACAAAGTCAGATGGAGGCATATCAAGATTTTATGAATAATAATGCATCAGAAACTGAGTGGGTTGGCTTTATAGATTTAGATGAGTATGTTATCCCGAATGAGAATAGTACTATATATGATTTCCTTAAAAAATTTAAGAATAGACCTGCTGTAATAATATATTGGAAATGTTTTGGAACTTCAGGATATATTAAAAGAGATGTGAAAAGGTTAATCACAGAAGATTTCGTTGTCGCATGGAATAAATATGTTGATATTGGCAAATTCTTTTTCAACACAAAATATAATTATACGCCTAATTTAACACAAAACAATTATATGCATTATATGTGGGCTAAATATAAAAATATGGAATTGCCACCAGTTAATGTCTTTGATAAAGTTTGTACATATGGGTTCAATCCGGTAAAAGATGATAGTATGCCGATTCAAATCAACCATTACTTAATTAAGTCATATGAAGAGTACACGCAAAAAAAAGCAAAGCGAGGTGGAGGAGTTCATCCAGTTGGAATGCATGATTATGAATACTTTTATGAACATGAAAGCAAATGTCAAAGTACTGATTATCATGCTTATAAATATCTGATAAAATTGAAGTTGGCTATGAAGGATAAATGAGATGAAAAAAAGAACAGTTGGAATATTAACACATTGGTCAATCCCCAATTTTGGATCATTTTTACAAGCATATGCTTTGCAAAATGTTATTAAGAGTATGTGGCCGGATTATGATGTTCGGCAGATTGCTTATATGAACAAGATTCATGCAAAAATGTATTATGGGTTAGAATTGCATGAAGTATATAACCATTGGTTTTTAAACCCGGGTTTCTATAAAGATTGTTATCAAAGAAATAGAAGAAAGCATCAGATTATTCAATTAAGAAAATTTAAAAACTACTATTTGCAGGATATAGAACATACTGATATTTTAGATGCAAAAAAATTAATGCAGGAACGATTCGATAACGTCGTATTAGGAAGCGATATTTTATGGGATTATTCGATTGATTTTTATGGACATGATAGATTTGTTTTTGGAAATAATTTTAATTGTAAAAATATTATATCATATGCTGCGAGTTTTGGAACTGTTAAAGAGAAAACGGATTTTCCTGATTATGTGAGAAAAGGAATACAAAGATTAAATGCGGTTTCTGTTAGAGATTTAAATTCAAAGACTATAGTGGAATGTCTTACGCAAAAAGATGTTAAGGTGGTGTTAGATCCGACATTGTTGTGGAACTTTGAAGATGATTCAAAAGTAAAGGAACCTTCATTCGAATTTAAGTATATTGCAGTATATGGGAGTTATTTTAGTAATGAGCAAATTAGAAGTATTAAGAGTCATGCTTTTGAAAAAAATTATAAAATTGTTTATTTAGATAGTGTAGGAGATAGTTGTGATTGGTGTGATATTTTTATTGATGCATCTAAAATGTCGCCGTTTGAATGGTGTGGATATATAAAAGCTTCAGAGATTTTTGTAACTTGCACATTTCATGGACTAATGTTTGGATTAATATTTAATAAACCAATAATATTCAATGCCACACAATTTATGAGAGATAAAGCATCGGATTTTATCGAATATTTAGAATTAGATGATATTTTTTTGAAAAATAAATCTTTTGATGAACAATTAAGATATAATTGGAACTATAATTACATTAAAGATAAAATTTTAGTAAAACGGAAAAGTTCATTGGAATTTTTAAGAGAAAATATTAGGTAGGCTTTTAAATGAATAATATTAGTACTATTGGGAAAAAATGTTTTGGCTGTAGTGCATGTAAGGCAGTATGCCCTAAGACAGCGATAAAAATGCAAGAAAATGAAGAAGGTTTTTTAGTACCAGTAATTGATGAAAATAAATGTGTGTATTGTGGTAAATGTGGAAATGTTTGTCCTGCATTGAATCGCTGGAAAAATGATGAAAATAATAAAAATATGCATATATATGCATATAAAAATGAAGATGTTGAAGTGTTGAATAATAGTACTTCTGGGGGTTTTTTTTCAAAGATTATAAAAGAGAAAAAACCAGAATGGATATGTGGATGTATTCAAAATTCAAATTTAAAAGTAGAGCATTTGTTGACAAACAATATTTTGAATGCAAAAAAAATGTGTGGTTCGAAATATGTTCAGAGTGATTTAAATGATGTATTTCAGAAAATTAAGGAAAAATTATGTGTTAAAGAAAGCGTCTTATTTTCAGGGACATCGTGTCAAGTGCATGGCTTATTAAATTATCTTGATATAATGAAGGTACCAACTGAAAATCTTACAACGGTTGACTTAATTTGCCATGGTGTCCCTTCTCCTAAAATTTATTTTGATTTTCTACATTTTTATGAAAAAGCTAAAAATGTAGAAATACAAAAACATAAAAGTAGAAGTAAAAAATATGGTTGGGGAATTGATTTGGGGACACTGAATTACGCGCAAACGATTTTTACTAAGCATAAAGTAGATGACAGTAGTTTGGAGGCTAATCTTTGGCAAAATGCCTTCTTCTCAGATTTTTGTATTCGCGAAAGTTGTTATTCCTGCCCGTACACAACTATAAAGAAACCAGCTGAATATACAATAGGAGATTTTTGGGGAGTGGAAAAAATTTTTCCTAATCAAAATTTTAGCGATGGATGTTCGTTAGTTATTGTCAAATCTGCGAATGCACAAAAACTATTGGACGGTATTACAGATTTAGAAGTTAATAAAGAAGATATTCAGTGTGTGGTAAGTAAACAAGCTCGGCTTACTCAACCAATTAAATGTCCTGAAAATAGAGAACAATTTTGGCAAGATTATCATAAGAATGGTTTTGGGTATATTGCCGAAAAGTATTTTAATTATACAGCAAAATCAAAAAAGTATATAAAAATATATAATATATTACTTTCATTTAAATTTTATAAATTAGCAGATAAAATTTCTAAATCAATTTTTTATTAGTGAGGATATTATTTGAAAAAAGGTAGTCAATTTAGGGTTTTAAAAAATACAGTATCATTATATTTTCGAACAATTATATTAACTATAATTTCTCTTTTTACAGTTAGAGTTGTTTTAAATGTTTTGGGCGAATCAGATTATGGAGTATATAATGTTGTAGGTGGCTTTGTTACGTTGTTTTCATTTGTTTCAGGTAGTTTATCTATTTCGTCACAAAGATATTTTGCATTACATTTAGCTTCTGATGATTGGAATGGTGTTAGCAGACTTTTTTCTGTTAATTTGATCATTTATATGATTTTTATTGGTGTTATATTGTTCTTTTCACAGACTGTTGGACTATGGTTTGTCCTTAATAAATTAAACTACGTTTCGTCGAGAACATTTGCTGCAATAATAGTATATGAAACATCTGTAATAACTTTTTTAATAGGCGTATTGGTTTCCCCTTTTTTAGCTTTACTTATTGCAGATGAAAATTTGTCAATATATTCATTGGTTTCAATTGTAGAAGGATTATTAAAAATATTGGTTACATACTTATTAAGTTTGTCATCTGGTGATAAACTTATTATATATGCTTGTTTGGTTATGCTGGCCAGCTGTTCGGTTAATTTATTTTATTTTATCTATGTAAAAAAGAAATACAAGAAATTAAAGTTTGTATTTTGCAAGGATAAAACAGAATATAAGATGGTGTTTTCTTATTTAAATTGGAATTTAATAGGTTCAATTGCCTCAGTATGCAAGAGCCAAGGAGTGAATATTATAATAAATATCTTTTTTGGTTCATCTATAAATGCGGCTCGAGGAATAGCAGCACAAGTTAATAATGCAATTGTTTCTTTTTCACAAAATTTTATGAAGGCAATAGACCCGCAAATTACGAAAGCATATGCAAATAAGAATAAAGATGAGTTCTTAAATTTAATTAATATTGCTTCAAAATTGTCATTTTCGTTATTATTTGTAGTTTCGATACCCGTGATTTTTAATTCAAATTATATTTTAACACTATGGCTTAAGAATGTTCCTGAGTATACAGTTTTTTTTACAAATCTAGTTTTGATAGACGCATTAGTTTCAAGTTTAACAGATCCTATTTTGACAGGAGTGCAGGCAACAGGAAAAGTAAAACTATATCAAATTGTTATTGGTGGATTAAATTTATTAAATTTACCGGTATCATATATATTCTTAAAAGTGTCGCCAACTCCATATATTCCATTTGTGGTGGCTATTATAATTAGTTGCGCGATGGGAGTTGGAAGAATGATAATATTTAAAAGGGTGTATTCATTCAAATTATTTCCGTATATAACTAGAGTTGTGCTTCCTATGTCAATTATGAGTGGATTTAGTTTTTGCTTTATGAGCTTTTTATTTGGAAAATCAACTATTTTTTTTGAATTAGTTTTAAAAGTAGGAGGTAGCATATTAGTAAATGGCTTTTTGATTTTTATCATAGGATTAAATAAAAATGAAAAAAACATGATTTTATCTCTTCTTAGAGAAAATTTTGGAGGCAAATCAATTTCAAAGAAGTAATAGTAATATAACGTTGATGGAGAAGCTAATATAAAAATTTCCAGAGATAAACTTGATATATATTTTAAGATTTTTACAATTTTATAGAGAGTGTTTATGGATTTTATATAATGTGTGGGTTAATTACTTAACAAATTTGATTTAGTGTTTTTACTTTGAAAAAATAAGAAATAAAAGAATAAAAATAATGGTAAATATATAGATATTTTGAGGGAGAAAAGAGTTCTTATTGCGGAACAGGGCTGCCCCCTGCGCCATATTTACCGCCGC
>OGEP01002438.1_pt1 | contig 16253 bp, 18 predicted proteins | sample 1570721 | NCBI WGS metagenome assembly OGEP01 (sample SAMEA2582131, study PRJEB24529) | metagenome | biome: Human gut stool | place: China | collected 2011 | reverse complement strand
CAACAAAGGCTTATAGCCGTCAGCCGAGCCACCCGTTTTACGGGTGGCGGCGACTTTGCCACATAGATTTTATAGTTTGTAGAAATGGTCTTTGAATTTTTAACCATCCGCTAACCCCTAGCCACTAACAACTTTAAAGGGCTTGTCGTCGTGCGACAAGCCCTTTTACCGTTTCCAGGGAAAATCTTTGTGCAACGGCCTCTTTCATGATATAATGAACGTTAGTCTATTTATTTCTATTTTATGGTATGTATGGAAGACAAGGGAGGCAGTGAAGATGCGGGCAATGGGAATCGACCCGGGGACGGCTATCTGCGGTTTTGGTGTCATCGACGCCGACGGCAGCCGCCTGAAGCCGGTGACGTATGGGACCATCCAGACGACGCCGGACCATACCGATGCCGAACGGCTGGTCATGCTCTTTGACGGCCTCAATGAACTCTATCGGAAATATAAGCCCGACGTCATCGGCGTCGAGCAGCTCTTTTTTAACCGCAACGTCACGACGGCCATTACCGTCGGCCAGGCGCGGGGCATCATCCTCCTGACGGCCCAGCAGGCGGGCATCCCAATCCTGGAATTTTCACCGCTCCAGGTCAAGCAGGGTGTCACCGGCTACGGCCGGGCGACGAAGGAACAGGTCATCGACATGACCATGCGCCTTCTCGGCATCCGCCAGAAAATCAAGCCTGACGATGCGGCCGATGGCCTGGCCATGGCCATTTACGCGATTTATTCCAGTCATTCCATGAGTCTGAAAAGGAAGGTGCAGTTATGATCGGTTATCTGAAAGGCGTGATCAGCCACATCTTCGTCAATTCCTGTTTCATCGACGTCCACGGCGTCGGCTACCGGACCTATGCACCGGCTTCGACGCTGGACACGCTCTGTGTCGGTCAGGAAGCCATGCTCTATACTTATATGAGCGTCCGCGAAGACGCCATTGTCTTGTATGGCTTTGCCACGCAGGATGAATATGATTTGTTCATGCTCCTCATCGGCGTCAACGGCGTCGGCCCCAAGGTGGCCCTGGGCATCCTCAGCGCCGGCACGGCCGACAGTTTCCGCCTGGCCGTCCATCAAAAGGACATCAAGGGCCTGACCAAGATGCCCGGTATCGGCAAGAAAACGGCTGAACGCATCGTCCTGGAATTGCAGGATAAAATCGGTCCCGTCGCCAGTGAAGACGCCGGGGCTGCGGACCTGGTAAATTCGGCCGCGCCGGGCCTGTCGGGCATCCTGGCAGAAACCCTGGCGGCCCTGACCAGTCTCGGCTACAGCGAACAGGAAGTCCTGCCCGTCGCCGAATCGCACCTGGCCGGCTGTACGACCGTAGAACAGCTGCTGAAGGAGACGCTGAAGGCCTTGGGGAGCGGGAGGTAAGTCATGGAAGAAAATCGGATCATCGAGACGACAGACCTGCCGGGCGATTCCTGGCAGTACAGCCTGCGTCCTCATTATTTACGCGAATATATTGGACAGGATAAGGTCAAAGACAATCTGGAAGTCTTCATCAAGGCGGCGAAACTGCGCAAGGAAGCGCTGGACCACGTCCTCTTGTACGGGCCGCCGGGCCTGGGCAAGACGACCATGGCCGGCATCATCGCCAATGAACTGGGCGTCAACCTGCGCATCACGTCCGGTCCGGCTATCGAACGGCCTGGCGACCTGGCCGCCCTCCTGACGAATCTTCAGGAACGGGACCTGTTGTTCATCGACGAAATCCACCGCCTGTCGCACAGTGTCGAAGAAGTCCTCTATGCGGCCATGGAAGACTATGCCCTGGATATCGTCATCGGCAAGGGCCCCAGTGCCCGGTCGGTGCGCATCGACCTGCCGCCGTTCACCCTGGTCGGGGCGACGACCCAGGTCGGCCGCCTGGCACCGCCTCTGCGCGACCGCTTCGGCGTCATCTGCCGCCTGGAATTCTATAAACCGGAAGACCTGGTCCTCATCATCAAGCGGACGGCGGATATCCTCGACATGGCCATCGATGACGACGGCGCCCTGGAAATCGCCCGCCGCTCGCGGGGGACACCGCGTATTGCCAACCGTCTCCTGAAGCGCGTCCGCGACTTCGCTCAGGTCGCCGAAGCCGCGACGATTACGGCGTCCCTGGCCAACGATGCCCTGAACCGGCTGGAAGTCGATTCGTGCGGCCTCGACCGGACAGACCGCCGGGTCCTGCAGGTCATCATCGATAAATTCGGCGGCGGCCCCGTCGGCCTCGACACCATTGCCGCCGCCATCAGCGAATCCGTCGATGCTGTCGAAGACGTGTACGAACCGTTCCTGATGCAGCAGGGCTTTTTGAACCGCACGCCCCGGGGCCGCGTCGTCACCGACGCCGCCTACCGCCATCTGGGCCTGCCTGTGCCATCAGAAGGATAGGAGGGACGATTATGGCGAAATTACTCATCCTTATGGGTCTCTTTTTCATCGTCGCCGGTCTTTTATGGATGGCCGGTGATTCCCTGGGACTGGGGAATTTCCTGGGCCATCTGCCTGGCGATATTTCCTTTACCAAAGGCAACACGTCCTTCCATTTTCCCATCGTGACCTGCCTCATCATCAGTGCAGTCCTTACGATTGTCCTCAATCTCTTCTTTCGCCTGTGAGGAGGATTTTTATGTATAAAAAGAAGATAGCCCGCCTGGCCCTCTGCACGGCCCTCTGTGCCCTGGTGACGACGAGTGTCTTTGCATCGCCGACCAAGGCCAAAAGCCATCCCCGCCAGCCCGTCAAAGCGGTGCGGCAGACGGCCAAGGCGTCGGCTGGATATACACATAAACAAGCCGTCCACGATAGCGCTACCCTGCGCATCGGCATCCGCGAAGGCCGGGGCAGTGTGGCCGTCACCGGGCCGCAGGGGCTGGGCGTCTATCGCGGCGACATGCTCTGGAAGAAAGCGGCGGCCAATGTGCCCGTCACCATTGCCCTGTCGGGGACGAACCTGACCGTCAACGGCGACGTCAGTACCGTGCCGGTCCAGGTCCGGTCCCTGGTCCACGGCGGCTCCGTCAAGATCACTGACGGCTACGCCTACCGCGGCGCCCTGGAAATGATGAAATCTCCCGGCCGCTGGGGCCTGACCGTCGTCAACGTCCTGCCGGTGGAACAGTATCTCTACGGCGTCGTCGGCAAGGAAATGTCGCCGTCGTGGAGCGAAGAGGCCCTGAAGGCCCAGGCCGTCGCCGCCCGGACCTATGCCATTGCCCATAAGAGCCGCTTCAGCCAGCGCGGCTTCGACCTTACCGACGATACGTCGAGCCAGGTCTATGCCGGCATCAATGGTGAATCGCCGTCGATCATCAAGGCCGTCAATGCGACAAAAGGGGAGATAATCACTTATCAGGGCCGGCCTATCGACGCCTTTTTCTGCTCCACTGCCGGCGGCTGGACGGAAAACAGTGAAAATGTCTGGGGCTCCCATATCCCGTATCTGCGCGGTGTCAGCGATGCCAGCGATGAGATGCCGGGCTATCGCTGGGCCGTGACGACGACGCCGGAACAGATGGCGGCCAAACTGAGTGCTGCCGGCAAGGGCGTCGGCCGCATCCAGGCCATCGAGTTGTCGCCCCTGGCCAAGCGGCCCATGACGACGGCCGACCGCGGCGTTTCCGGCCGGGTCCAGTCCATGGTCGTCAAGGGGACGAAGGGCAGCGTCACCGTCAAGGGTTCGGCCTTCCAGTCCATCTTTGGCCTGCGCAGTACGCTCTTCGATTTTTACAGCGGCCGCGGTACGGCGCCGGATCCCGATTCCGGAGCTGTCGCCCGCAAGGCCGATTTCAAGGTCAAAGCCGGCCAGCCCGTGACGATTTACGGTTTCGGCTGGGGCCACGGCCTGGGCATGAGCCAGTACGGCGCCTATCAGATGGCGCGCAGCCATGCCAGTGAAAAGGATTATTACCGCAACATCCTGACCCATTACTATACGGGGACGAAGATTGAAAAATTATATTAAGCTAAAAAGAGGAAGATTATTTTGAAACTGACAGATTTTTACTACGATTTACCGAAAGAACTCATTGCCCAGCATCCGGCTGAACCGCGGGACCACGCCCGCCTCATGCTCTATGACCGTCAGACCGGCGCCGTCGAACACAAGTATTTCTACGACCTCGTCGACGAACTGCAGCCAGGCGACGTCCTGGTCTTCAATGATTCCCGCGTCATCCCGGCCCGGCTCCACGGCAAACGGGTGCCGACTGGCGGCAAGGTCGAAGTCCTGCTCTTGACGCCTGTCGGCGACGACCGCTGGGAAGTCCTGGTCAAGCCGGGCAAGAAGGCCCTGCCGGGGACGACAATCGAGTTTCCTGAAGGCCTGACGGGCACTGTCGAAGATCGGACCGATTTCGGCGGCCGTATCATCAAGTTCGCCTACCAGGGAAATTTCGACGACATCATCGACAAGATCGGCGAAATGCCGCTCCCGCCGTATATCCACGAAAAGATGGAAGACCCCAATGAATACCAGACGGTCTATGCCAACGAACGCGGCAGCGCAGCGGCTCCGACGGCAGGCCTGCACTTTACAGAAGAGCTGCTCCAGAAGATCCGCGATAAAGGCGTAGAAGAAGTCTTCGTCACCCTCCACGTCGGCCTGGGGACGTTCCGGCCGGTCGAAGAAGAAAACATCGAAGACCACCAGATGCACAGCGAATTCTACAGCATCACGCCCGAAGCGGCTGCCAAGATCAACAGGGCCAAGGCCGAAGGCCGCCGGGTCATCGCCGTCGGCACGACGAGCATCCGCACACTGGAAAGCGCCGGCACGACAGGGACCCTGCAGGCCGGTTCGGGCTGGACGAATATCTTCATCTATCCGGGCTTCACCTTCCACATCGTCGACGCCCTGGTCACTAATTTCCATCTTCCCGAATCGACGCTGCTCATGCTCATCAGCGCCTTGTCGACGCGGGAAAAAATCTTGAAAGCCTATGAAATCGCCGTCCAGGAAAAATACCGTTTCTTCAGTTTCGGCGACGCCATGTTCATTCATTAAGGGAGGAAAAGCTATATGGTCATTACCTACGAACAGCAGGCCGAATGTGACGGCGCCCGCGCCGGGATACTGCGCACGCCGCACGGCACCTTCAAGACGCCCATGTTCATGCCTGTCGGCACGCAGGCGACGGTCAAGACGCTGACGCCGGAAGAACTCTACGATATGGGCGCCCAGGTCATTCTCAGCAATACGTACCACTTGTTCCTGCGGCCCGGCCACGACCTGGTCCAGGAAGCGGGGGGCCTGCATAAATTCATGAACTGGAAACAGGCCATCCTAACCGACAGCGGCGGCTTCCAGGTCTTCAGCCTGGGTCAGATGCGCAAGATCACCGAAGAAGGCGTCACCTTCCGGTCCCACCTGGACGGGTCGAAGAAATTCCTGTCGCCGGAAGTTTCCATGGATATCCAGATGGCCCTCGATTCGGACATCGCCATGGCCTTCGACGAATGTATCCCTTATCCGTCGGACTATGAATACACCCAGATGTCGACGGAACGGACCAGCCGCTGGGCTGCGCGCTGCCTGGACCACCATCACAGCGATACGCAGGGCCTGTTCGGCATCGTCCAGGGCGGCATGTACAAGGACCTGCGCAAACAGAGCTGCCAGGACCTGGTCGACATGGATTTCGACGGCTATGGTATTGGCGGCTTGAGTGTTGGCGAATCTAAGGATATAATGTATGATATATTAGAGCATACGACACCGTACCTGCCGAAGGATAAAGCCCGCTACCTCATGGGCGTCGGCACGCCGGACTGCCTGCTCGAAGGCGTCGCCCGCGGCGTCGATATGTTTGACTGCGTCTTCCCGACGCGCGTTGCCCGCAACGGCATGGCCATGACCCATACGGGCCGCCTGACCGTGCGCAACGCCAAGTATGCCCACGATTTCCATCCCATTGAAGAAGGCTGTCAGTGTTATACGTGCCGCAACTATTCGCGCGCCTATATCCGCCATCTCTTCAAGGCCGAAGAACTCCTGGCATACCGCCTGGTCAGCATCCACAACCTGTACTTCCTGCTGCAGTTCATGCGGGATATGCGCCAGTCCATCTTCGACGGCACGTTCCGCCAGTTCCGCCAGGATTTCTGGAAACGTTATCAAGACGCGTAAGCGCTTGCATATAGACTATTTTTTATTTCACGGAGGTGTAAGACATGGATATTATGGAACAGCTCAATGCTTTTTGGCCCATTATCCTCATGGTCGTCATTTTCTACTTTCTCTTATGGCGTCCGCAGAAGAAACAGCAGAAAAAACGGCAGGAAATGCTGGAAAGCCTGAAGCCCGGTGCTAAGATCGTCACCGTCGGCGGTGTCATGGGGAATATCGTTTCCCTGCACGACGATTACCTCGTCGTCCGCATTGCTGACCGCGTCGAAATCAAAGTTACCCGCGCTGCTGTAGCCCAGGTCCTGGGCAAGGCCGAAGGCAAGAAAGCGGCCAAGAAAGCGGAAGAAAAAGCCGCTGAAACCAAGGCAGAAGCTCCGGCTGAAGCCAAGAGCGAAGCCGCTGGCGAAACGAAAGAAGCAGAGGCCAAAGATGGCCAGTAAGAAAGACCTGCGCAAAGCCATGGATGCCCGCCTCCACGGGCTGACGGCGGAAGAAAAAGCAACGGCCAGTGCTGCTGTCTGCGCCCGTCTGGCCGCCCTGCCGCAGTACCGCCAGGCCAGCAGTATCATGGCTTTTCTCCATATGCCCGACGAAGTCAGCCTCGATGCCCTGATCAAGGACGCCCTGGCTGACGGCAAGGAAGTCTACGTCCCTGTCTGCGTCGATAAACAGCATATCGAGGGGCGGCGCCTGTATACGCTGGAACAGGCTGTCTGCGGCGCCTACGGCATCCGGACGGCACCGCCGGACAATCCGCGCATCGAAGCCGATGAGCTCGATGTCATTTTCGTGCCCGGCCTGGCCTTTGACGCCAAGGGCCACCGCCTGGGCCATGGGGCAGCCTATTATGACCGCTTCCTGGCCGGAAAGGGCGGGGCAGCCGCGATTGCTGCGGCCTGGGATGTCCAGATCATCCCCGACGTGCCCGTCGAAGCCCATGACGTCATCATGACCGATATCGTCACGGACAAACAGCATCTCATTATCCATCCATAAAAAACTATTGAAGATTACCCAGAGGGGGGAGTATTGTTGCGGACTCGTAACATGATAAAATTTTTCGGGGCAGTCATCATCATCCTGGCCGCCTTTGTTACCTTGATTTATCCGCTTGCCAACTCCATCAAACAGGGCCTGGACTTACAGGGCGGTACGCATATCGTCCTGGAAGCCGAAGATACGCCGGACGCTCCGGTCACGGAAGACTCCTTGAGCCGTGCCGTCACCATCGTCGAACGCCGTATCAATGAAATGGGCCTGACCGAACCGCTTGTCCAGAAGGAAGGCGCCCGCCGTATCATCGTCGAGCTGCCCGGTGAAAAGAATCCGGAAAAAGCCATTGAGACAATCGGGAAAACGGCTGTCATGGAGTTCAAGGATGAAAGCGGCACGACCCGTATGACCGGGAATGATCTGAAGACTGCCAAGGAACAGATCGACCAGGGCCATAAGAATGTCGTCGCCATTGAATTTACCGACGAAGGGGCGAAGAAATTCGCCGACCTGACAGCGTCCAATGTAGGCCATAAAATCGGCATCTACCTTGACGGCGACTTGCTCACCAATCCTGTCGTCAACGAACCGATTACCGGCGGCAAAGCTGTCATCACGGGCAGCCAGACTCTGGAAGACGCCAAGAACCTGGCTATCCTCCTGCGTTCCGGTGCCCTGCCTGTCAAATTGAAAGTCATGGAAGTCCGCACCATCGGCCCGAGCCTGGGCCTCGACTCCAAGATCAAGAGTGAAAAGGCCTTTGCCATCGGCATCATCCTGATCATGATCTTCTTGATCATCATTTACCGTATGTCCGGCGTCGTAGCCAACATCGCCCTGCTGGTCTACGTCCTCATCCTGCTGGGCATCCTGAAATACCTCGACGCGACACTGACCCTGCCGGGCATTGCCGGTATCATCTTGTCCATGGGTTTCGCCGTCGATGCCAACATCCTTATCTTTGAACGGTTCAAGGAAGAAGTCCTCGTCGGCAAGAGCCTGAGGACGTCTATGGAAGTCGGTTTCCGCCGGGCCTTCAATACCATCCTCGATGCCAACGTGTCGGTCATGATTGCCGCCATCGTCCTCATCGTCATGGGCAGCGGCACGGTCAAAGGCTTTGCCGTCAACCTGGCATTGGGCCTTGTGGTCAGCATGTTCACGGCCATCGTCGTCAGCCGGTCCCTGCTCACGTGGTTCATCAATACGGGCCTCATCACCAATCCCTGGTTCTACGGCCTGAACCGCAAACCGCCTGAACATATGTTGAAAAAGGGGGGACAGAAATGAGTTTTGATATTGTCAAACATCGCGTATGGTGGTTCACCTTATCGTCTGTCCTCGTCATTGCCAGCTTGATCTCTATCTTCATCAACGGCTTCAACTTCGGCATCGACTACACGGGCGGCACGATCCTCGATATGCAGTTCAATAAAGCCGTCACCGTTTCCGAAGTCCGCCAGGTCATCGACAATGCCGACATGGACCTGGGCAACACGGTCATCCAGCTGACAGGCGTCACCGACCAGGATTCGTCGACTGACGTCATGCTGCGCATGCGCAACCTGTCCAGTGACGAAAGCAAGGCCGTCTCGGATAAACTGAGCGGGGCTTTAGGCGGAGCTGAAATCAAGCGGACCGAATCGGTCGGCGCCGTCATCGGCTCGGAAGTCACGAAAAATGCCGTTACCAGCCTGGCTGTGGCCTTCATCGCCCTGGCTGCGTACATTTCCTTCCGCTTTGAATATAAGATTGCTATTTCGGCCTTAGTGTCGATCCTGCACGACTTGATCATGGTCCTGGGCTTCTTCTCGTTCTTCCATCTGGAAATCGATGCGTCCTTCCTGGCGGCCATCCTGACGGTCGTCGGTTACTCCATGAACGAAGCCGTCGTCATCTTCGACCGCGTCCGTGAAAACACGCGGACCCACCGCCGGACGGACTCGTATGAAAAACTGGCCCATGACAGTATCGCCCAGAGTATCCATCGCAGTATCTATACCCTGACGACAGTGCTCTTCGCCTGCGGTGCCCTGCACTTCTTTGGCGGCGATTCGACGAAGAACTTCTCCCTGGTCATGCTCATCGGCTTCATCAGCGGGGCTTATTCGTCCATCTGCGTCGACACGTCCCTGTGGGTCGTATGGAAGAACCATACCTCTCATAAACGCGGTCCCCACGCCGTAGAAGCAGAACCGGCAGGAACAGAAGAATAACATAAAAGGCTTGTCGTCGTGCGACAAGCCTTTTAAAGCTGTTAGCGGCTAGCAGTTAGCTGTTAGCGGATGGTTTTAATTTTAAAAATTTCACTGTTGTAGGGGCCGTCCCAAAGGGCGGCCCGCCACGAACCACGAGCCACGAACCACGAACCACGAACCCCTAGCCCCTAATCTCTAACCCCTAATCCCTAACCCCTAACCCCTAACCCCTAAAACAAGGAGGAATCACGATGTTCAAGATCAATGCTTTGGGCAAAGCCTGCCCGCTCCCGGTCATTGAAGCCCACAAGGCTTTGAAGGACCACGATGCTGTTGAAATCATTGTCGACAACGAAATCGCTACGGAAAACCTCAAGAATTTATCCCAGGAAATGAACTGCTCTTATACGATGAGCCAGGAATCGGATACGCATTACACGGTCCGCCTGGTCAAGGAAGGGGCCGATGTCAGTGAAGACGAAGGGCCGGTCACGTCGGGCTCGGACTACACGGTCGTCATCAATGCACCCGTCATGGGCGTCGGCGACGACCAGCTGGGCAAGAACCTGCTCAAGACCTTCATCTACACCCTGACCGAACAGGATGTCCTGCCGAAACGGGTCATCTTCTACAACGGCGGCGTCCCCTTGGTCACGGAAGGTTCGGAATCGCTGGAAGATTTGAAGAACCTCGAAGCCCAGGGCGTCGAAATCTACGCCTGCGGTGCCTGCCTCAACTACTATGGCCTGACCGACAAGGTCGCCGTCGGCTCCATTACCAACATGTTCCGTATCGTCGAAATGATGCGCACGGCCAACCGCATCGTCAAACCATAAGCCATGGAAGAAACGATTATCAAAGCCGCCATCCTCGTATCCTTTATCTTTTGCGGCTATACCTTAAAACAGCTGCGCCTTTTTGGGCGCAGCACTTTTAATACCATTTCGACGATCGTCTTCAACATCACGCTGCCGTCGGTCATCGTCGTCAACCTCAATGGCATCCATTTCGACACGCGCTATCTGCTCATCAGCCTCCTGGCCATCATCTTCAACCTGGTCATGGTCGCCATGGGCTATGCCGCCGGCCGGACGAAGGACGAAAAAGCCTTTTACATGCTCAACATGAACGGCTACAACATCGGCAATTTCGCCCTGCCTTTCGTGTCCTACTTCTTCGACAGCGCCGCCGTCCTCATCGTCTGCATCTTCGATGCCGGCAATTCCCTCATGTGCCTCGGCGGGGCCTATGGCCTGGCCCGCTGTGTGCGCGGTGAAAAAGGGGAGAGCATCGTCATGATCCTGGCCAAGACGATTTTTTCGTCCATTCCGGTCTTATCGTATATCACTATGATTACCTTGTCCCTGGCCGGTTTCTCCCTGCCCCAGGTCGTCATCGACTGGGCCAAGATCCCGGCGTCGGCCAATACTTTCTTGTCCATGCTCATGATCGGCGTCGCCCTGGGCTTGTCCTTGAAAAAGGAATACCTGCACCTCATCTATACCGATGTGGGCCTGCGCCTGTTGGCGTCCGTCGTTATAGCGGCCTTCGTCTATTTTGCCCTCGATTATCCCATGGCCATCAAGAAAGTCATCATGGTCCTGGTCTTTGCACCCGTTGCTGGCATGGCCTGCTACTACACGGCCAAGATGAAGCTCAAAATCGAAGTGGCTGCCTGCATCAGCTCATTTTATATCCTCTTGTCCATCGTCGTCATGTCGGCCATGATCATCGCCCTGCAGTCCGTATGAGCAGTCGGCCAGTAATTCTTCTTCCAGGTCGGCCGGAATCGTCGACGGGCTGCGCGTGATGTAGTAGCTGTCGACTTTGGGCGGCTCGAAATCGAGGAGGGGAATGGCCCGCAGGCGCTTTTCGGCCAGGTCCTCTTCGATGAGGCTCTTGGGCAGGAAGGTATAGCCGATGCCGTCGGCCACGTACTGGGGCAGCTTGGTGCTGTTGTCGATTTCCAGGGGGAAGCGGTGATGGCGTGGGAACAGGTCCTGGATGTAGAGGCCCACGCCCTGGAGGGCGAAATTGCAGAAGAGGTAGTCGATTTTCTGCAGGTCGTCCTTAGAAATGCCGTTGGCATATTCCGTATTGGCTGCCTGGCAGACCAGGACCAGCGAGTCCGTCCGGTAGGGGCGGCAGATATAGCCGTCGCGGAACATGGCGCTGAAGGAAAAGATCGCGTCCAGCGTCCCGTCCTGGAGCTGGTGCATCATAGCCGTCGTATGGCCGATGGTGACGTGCAGGGACAGGTCCTTTTTCTCTTTGAGGAAACTGCGGATGCGGCGCTGGAGGTGACATTCGTAAATGGTGTTAGTCGTGCCGATGCTGATTTTCTGGGCATACGTCGGCGACGACTGGATGTCCTGCAGGGCTGCCAGTTCCAGTGAGACGAAGCGCTGGGCATAGTCCAGGAATTTCTGGCCCGACGGCGTCAGGTCGACTTGCTTGTGGCTGCGGATGAATAAGGGCACGCCCAGTTCCATTTCCAGGTCGCGGATGCGGTTGGTGACCGTCGATTGTGCGACGAAGAGCTGTTGTGCCGTTTTGGTGAAGTTCTTGATTTGTGCCAGGGCGATGAACGTCCGGAGTGTCGTTGTGTCCATGGCCGGACCTCCTTCAGATAATTTGATTTAATTTGATTATCGAATGAAATAAATTAAAATAATCTATTTCACAAATTGTCTACTTGTATTATATAATAACCCATGTAGAGAAACAATGAATTCAATTACAAGAAACTGGAGCTGAACTTAGGATGAACAAAAAAACTGTCCCCTTTAACGAAGAACAAATCCGTTCTATCATTGCCGAACACCCGACACCGTTCCATATCTACGACGAAAAAGCCATCGTCGATAATGTCCGTAAATTGATCAAAGCCTTTGACTGGGCTTATGACTTCAAAGAATATTTTGCCGTCAAGGCTACGCCGAACCCGTACATCATGCGCCTCTTGCAGAAAGAAGGCGTCGGTGCAGACTGCAGTTCCCTGGCAGAACTGGAACTGTGCGACAAAGTCGGCATCAAAGGCCATGACATCGTCTTCTCGTCCAATGATACGCCCTATGCTGAATTCAAGCGGGCCATGGAATTGGGCGCCCTGGTCAACCTCGACGATATTTCCATGATCGAATTCATGGAAGAACGCGGCCCCCTGCCGGAATGGATCTGTGCCCGCTACAATCCGGGTCCGCTCCTCAAAGGCGGCAACGACATCATCGGCACGCCGGAAGAAGCCAAATACGGCATGACCCGCGAACAGATCATCGATGCCTTCCGCATCCTCAAGGATAAAGGTGTCAAACACTTCGGCCTGCACACCATGGTCGTCTCCAATGAACTCCACGTCAACGGCCTGATCAACACGGCCAAGATGATGTTTGAACTGGCTGTCGAAGTACAGAACATGCTGGGTATCAATATCGAATTCCTCGACTTCGGCGGTGGCATCGGCCTTCCTTACCGTCCGGAAGAATCGTTCATCGACTATGACGAACTCAGTGCGGGCATCAAGAAACACTTTGAAGAAATCATGGAACCGGCTGGCCTCGGCAAATGCCGCATCTCCTTTGAATGTGGCCGTGCCATCACCGGCCCTTATGGCTACCTGGTCACGACGGCCATCCATCACAAGCACATCTGGAAGGAATACATCGGCGTCGACGCCTGCATGGCCAACCTCATGCGTCCGGGCATGTACGGTTCGTACCATCACATCACGGTCATGGGCAAGGAAAATGCACCGAAAGACCACGTCTATGACGTCGCCGGTTCGCTCTGCGAAAACTGCGATAAATTCGCCATCGACCGCAGCCTGCCGGAAATCGACGACGGCGACATCCTGGTCATCCACGACACAGGCGCACACGGCCATTCCATGGGCTTCAACTACAACGGCAAGCTCCGTTCGGCTGAACTCCTGCTCCATGCTGATGGCAGCGTCACCCAGATCCGCCGGGCTGAAACCCTGGACGACCTCTTCGCTACCCTCGATTTCTCTGATTTATAATCGAATATGAATGAAGGGCATTTCATGGATTAAAAATTTTCATGGGATACCCTTTTTTTATTGTAAAATTTTTTTGAATTTTAATCTCCTTTTAATCTTTACCCTATATACTGAACATACATCATCTCATCGTTCAAAGAGGAACAGAAAGGGGGAGTCGACCGTGATGAGCGCCTATGATATCCTGACGGGGATACAACTCTGCATGGCTATGGCCATGATCGCCTATGGCATTTACTTCCGGAAGAGCCGCATGTGCCGCCTGTGGTGGTTCGCAGGCCCCTGCGTCCTGGTTGCCATCTGGGCAGTGGCTGTATTATATTATTATACGGAATATCCTTTTTTGACGACCCTCTGTTTCCTTATGGCCTTTTTCCTGGGCCTGGGTCTGGGCCTGTGGTTCAAGAAGGGCCTGCCGGAACTGACCTATTGCCGCAAGCAGCACCGCCTTCGTTGTCCGCCCTTGCGGACGGCCCTACCGGTGAATCTCCTGTTCTGCCTGATTTTCGCCTCGTTTCAGGCCGTGGCCTACCACATGCCCTTCATCACCCATTCGTGGCTGTTCAACGAGGTCCTGGGCTTTGCGCCGGGCATCGGCATGGGCTGGATGTGGGGACGGGGGCTGGCCATGCTGTTCGATATTCCCACGCGGGGACAGCAGGTCTATAAAGATATTTAGGAGGGACTTTGTTTATGGATAGTAGTGCACGGAGAGAAAAGATTCTTCAGATTCTTCAGGAATCACCATCGGCCGTCACCGGGACGGCCTTATCGAAAGCCTGCAACGTCAGCCGGCAGATCATCGTCGGCGACGTGGCTATTTTGCGCGCCCAGGGGATCGCCATCATCTCGACGCCCCGGGGCTATCAGCTGGTCACACCGGCCGCACCGGGCTGTACGCGGGTCTTCGTCTGCTGCCATGGCAGCGACCTGATGGAAGCAGAGCTCAATGCCATCGTCGATAATGGCGGCATCGTCCACAACGTCGTCATCGAACACGACGTCTATGGCAACCTGGAAGGGACCTTGAACCTTCATTCCCGCCGGGATATCCAGCAGTATATCAAGCGCATGCATGATTCCCATGCGGAAATGCTCAGTACCATCAGCGGCGGCATCCATACGCATCTCGTCGAAGCGGCGACAGAAGAAGAACTCGATGCCATCGGCCAGGCCCTGCGCGACGTCGGCGTCTTATATAAGGATTGACATTTCCCCTCTATATCGGTACAATAAGGCCATGTAAATATAACTATCATGACATATGTACAGATAGGAGGAACTGTTGTTATGGTATTAGAACGACTGGAAGCGCTGCCCCTGGGCCGTTTCCACTATAAACTGCTGCTGGTCACGGGCCTTGGCTGGCTCTTCGACTCGATGGATACAGGGCTCATCGCCTTTATCCTGCCTGTACTGGCCAAAGAATGGGGCCTGGCACCGGGGCAGATGGGCCTCATCGGCAGCATCGGCCTCATCGGCATGGCCCTGGGCGCCGTCGTATCCGGCACCATCGCCGACCGCATAGGCCGCAAGAAGGTATTCACCATTACGGTCTTATTGTACAGCATCGCTTCGGCCTTCTGCGCCTTGTCCTGGAATTATCAATCCCTGCTCGTCTTCCGCTTTCTCGTCGGCTTCGGCCTGGGTGGGGAACTGCCCGTAGCGGCGACGCTCGTTTCCGAATATGCGCCGTCCCGCGTACGGGGCCGCTTCATCGTCCTCTTGGAAAGTTTCTGGGGCCTCGGCTGGATTGCAGCTGCCTGCATCGCCTATTTCTTCATTCCCATTTATGGCTGGCGCATGGCCTTCCTCATCGGTGCCCTGCCGGCACTCTATGTCTGCCTGATTCGCATGCATATGCCCGAATCGGTCCGCTACCTGCTGGCTCATGGCCGTGTCGGCGAAGCCCGGCAGATCGTCGTCTCCCTGGAACGGCAGCTGCACGTACCCGTAGCGCCCTTTGTCAGCGAAAAGGAAACCGTGCCGGTCGTCGCCAAGGCTTCGTTCCGGGAATTGTGGAAAAAGCCCTTTGCGTCGCGGACGATCATGCTCTGGCTGGTCTGGTTCGGCATCAACTTCAGCTACTACGGCATCTTCATGTGGCTGCCTTCGCTGGTCTTCCAGCAGGGCTTTACCGTCGTCAAGACCTTTGAATACGTCCTCATCATGACCCTGGCCCAGCTGCCGGGCTATTACTGCGCGGCCTGGCTCGTCGATAAGATCGGCCGCAAATATACCCTGTCGGCGTTCCTCTTGTTCAGCGGCGTCGCCAGCTACTTCTTCGGCCATGCGTCGACGGCAGCGGCCCTCATGATGTGGGGCTCCGTCATGTCCTTCTTCAACCTCGGTGCCTGGGGCGTACTCTATACGTATACGCCGGAACAGTATCCGACGGCTATCCGCGCCCTGGGAAGCGGCTGGGCTGCCGGCTTCGGCCGCTTTGGCGGCATGGCTGCGCCCATGATGGTCGGTGCCCTGCTGGCCCGGAGCTTCGGCTTCGCCAGTGTCTTCTACATGTTCGCCCTGGTCTTCGCCGCCGTCGCCGTCATCGTCATGAGCCTCGGCGTCGAAAGCAAGCAGAAGGACTTGGAAAGCATCAGCGAACGGCTGGTCAAGGCCAAATAAAATTTCATAGGGAAAATGTAAAAAAGCTGTCAAAATATGCTTGACAGCTTTTTTTTTCGATGATAAAATACTTTATGTCGCATGAGTTCGGAAATGCTCGGAAATGAAGTTTTAAGTTTTACAGGATTTAAAATTTAGTTCTTGACAAAACGACATAATGTGATATACTAAACAAGCTGTTAGGGCGAAGGCCTTGGCACTTGAGGATGGGATTGAGCTTTGAAAAAAAGTTCAAAAAACATCCTTGACAAGCTCTTCTGAGTTTGTTAAAATAAACAAGTCGTCGCCA
>OGEP01002432.1_pt1 | contig 16295 bp, 17 predicted proteins | sample 1570721 | NCBI WGS metagenome assembly OGEP01 (sample SAMEA2582131, study PRJEB24529) | metagenome | biome: Human gut stool | place: China | collected 2011 | reverse complement strand
CCGCCCCTACAGAATATCCGGCCGGGCGGAAAACGGGAGTTCCCATTTGCCGGAAAATGCGCTATAATAGGACGCAGAGAAAACGCCGATGGGGGCGGTTAAATGTATCAGACCAGGATAACGGCGGCGGAGCTCCCGGTGGAGCGCCTGCTGGGGGAATACTGCTTCCCGGAGCGATTCCGGGAGGCCTGCCGGGCCTGCCCGGACTACGGAAACGATTGGTCCTGCCCGCCGGGGGTACCGTCGGCGGCGGAGGCCCTGCGGCCTTTTCGGACGGCCCATGTGCTGGGCATGCAGGTATTTTATGATGCACAGACGCGCCGGGAGGTGTCCACGGCGGAGGGGGCTGAGGCGGTGCGCCGGGCGTCCTATGGACCAGCCAAGCGGGTACTGCTGGAAACCCTTCTGGCGCTGGAGCAGACCCGGAGCGGGGCGTGGACCATCGCGGCGGGGCGGTGCGAGCTATGCACCCGCTGCGCCCGGCGGGACGGGCTGCCCTGCCGGAATCCGGGGCGGATGCGCTACTCCTTTTCCGCGTTCGGCTTTGATCTGGCGGCGCTGGCCCGGCAGGAGCTGGGCATCGAGCTGTTGTGGGCGGCCAATGGGCTGCCGGAGTACGATGTGGCGCTGGCCGCCTTTCTGGAGCGGTGAGGGACAAAAACAGGCCGGGGCGGCTTCTGCCGCCCCGGCCTTGCTGTGCTTGCACGGACAGGATCAGAAATAGGTGAAGTTCACGGGCTTCCTGCTCCAGCCGATGGCGCGCTGCACGTCGGCAGCGTAGCCGTGGTCGGAGAGGGTCAGGCGGCCCAGGCGAAGGGCCTCGTCCAGAGAGAAAGCGCCCATCACCAGGGAAGAGAGGGTGGAGATATCGGCGGAAAGGGTGACGTCGGGCTGAGCATGCTCAACCACCTCCACCGTGCTTCCGGATATATTCAGCAGGAAGGTGCCGTTGTTGCCCTCGATAAAGTTGTCATCCACCTGGAGGGCCAGCACAAAGGGACGGCTGACCGGGGACTCACAGCGGCTCTGCATGCGGAAGTAGGCCGGCACATCGAAGATACGGGCCATGTAGCCCATTGTGCGGCGGGCCACCTCATGGATGCAGCCGTCGTGCGCGCGGTTCTCGCCTGTGTCCGGGTTGTGGAACAGCATGGTCAGGCTGGGGTCGGGGGAGAGGATACGCACCCGCTCGATCTGATCCACCTGGGAGGCGAAAAAGGTCATGAACTGCCGCAGCGTATCCAGATCCTCATACACCATCTCGGGGACGAGCAGATCGTGGTACATGTCGGTGTAGTGGTCCACCGCCACGAAATCGAAGGTGAAGTAGCCGGTGAGCCGGCCGTCCCGGCGGCAGACCACCACGTAGGGCATGTCGAAGATCCGGTGAGGGTCCATATAGTGGTGGACCGTTGCACCGTGGGTACGCGCCGCATAGGCGCGGTAGAAGTCCAAAATCTCCTGCCGGTCCTCCGGCCGGGCATAGGACAGCCCGGACTTGTCGCCGTAGGAGCGGATCGCGGAGGGCTTGGGCTGGTAGAGATAGTTCTCGTTGCAGTAACCGTATCCCATGTTGGCATAGAACGCGGGATTGAAGGGGTGGAGACAGCCGATCGGCGTCCCCTGTTTGGCGTAATACCGCATCAACACCTTCAGGAGCGTGCAGGCCACCCGCTCTTTCTTGTGGAGAAAGTTTGCGGAGACATAGGCTGCGGCCCCCATAGGCATCATCACACCTCTGACGTTGAGGGTGAAATCCATCATCAGGATGGAGCCCAGCAGGGTTCCATCGTCGTCAAAACAGCCGAGGTAACGGCCCTCGTCCGGACGGTGCAGTTCGCCTTCCATGTTCTGGAGCAGGGCGGCCGGCGTCTTGGAGGGGAATGAGGTCACCACATTCCGGGCCAGCTGCTCCACCTCAGAAGGGAGAACGAATCTGATATCCATCAAAACCGATTCCTTTCTGTGAAACAGAGAGTCTATTTACTTGCCGCGCCGGGGGCGCCGGCACAGGGGGCGGGGCTGGCTGGACAGCGCCCGCAAGGGCACGGGGGAGCCCGTGCCAGGTGGAACCAGACGGCTCCATGCGCACCTGCTTTGACGAGCCCCATTATGTCAGCATTTGCCGCGAAAGTCAACCCGCAGTTTGCCGATCGAAAAAAATTGAGCCCTGGCGGAAGAAAAGGCTTGACAGAGGGCTGCGCCATGGGGTAAAGTGAGACTGGCCATGCTGCGAGGAAGCGGCAGGGCTTTTGGAAGCGATGCAGCGTCCTGAACAGCGGTTCAGGACGCTTTTTGTATTTCTACCGGCAGAAAGGAGCAGCATATGGACGCCTTCAGTGTTCGTACAAAAATTATGATCGGAGGTGGCATGGACGCGCTGGCCCAGCGGCTGCACCGGGTCTTTCTGGTGACGGACAAGTTCATGGCCGAGAGCGGCAAAACGAATTATGTCACCGACCGGCTGCTGCGCAACGGCGGCGAGTTCAAGATCTTCTCCGACGTGCAGGCCGACCCGGACATCGCCACCGTCACCAGAGGCGTGGAGCAGATTCTGGAGTTCCAACCCGATGCGGTGGTGGCCTTCGGCGGCGGCTCCGCCATCGACGCGGCCAAGGCAATCGTGTTCTTCGCCGCCCGGGAGCGGGACATGCGGGACTGCAAGTTCATCGCCATCCCCACCACCAGCGGCACCGGCTCGGAGGTGAGCCGCTTTGCGGTGATCACCGACCAGGAGAAGGGGGTCAAATATCCCTTGGTGGAGGACAGCCTGCTGCCCGACATCGCCATTTTGGACGCGGAGCTGACCACCAGCGTGCCCCCTACCGTGACGGCGGACACCGGCATCGACGTGTTCACCCATGCGGTGGAGGCCTTTGTGTCCACCGAGGCCTCCGACTTCTCCGACGCGGCGGCGGAAAAGGCCATCAAGCTGGTCAAGCGCCACCTGCTGCCCGCCTATCAGAACCCCGAGGACCGCAAGGCCCGGCAGGGGATGCACAATGCCTCCTGCCTGGCGGGCATCGCCTTCTCCAACTCCGGCCTGGGCCTCAACCACGGCATGGCCCACGCCCTGGGCGCCCGGTTCCACATCCCCCATGGCCGGGCCAACGGCATCCTGTTGCCCTATGTGATGAGCTTCAACGCCGGCTGCGCCGAGCAGCTCACCTCCACCGCCAAGCGCTATGCCCGTATTTCCCGCCTGCTGGAGCTGGAGAGCAGCAGTGTCCGCCAGAGCGCCCTCAACCTCATTCGCACCGCCCGGCGGTACATCGAAAAGCTGAACATGCCCTCCACCCTCCAGGCCGCGGGCGTGAACGCGGCGGAGTTCGAGGAGGCGGTGCACGACATGGCGGAGGCGGCCCTGGCCGACCGCTGCACCGCCACGAACCCCAGAAGCTGCACGGCGGAGGAAATTGAACAGATCTTCCGCAAGGCCTACAGCGGGAAATTGCCCTGACAGAGCTCCTCCGCCGCGCAATTGCGCGGCGGAGGAATTTGGCGTAAAATGATATTTCGGATTGACAACTCCGCAAATTTCTGTTAAAATGAGCCAGAAAAAATGATAGAGATGCGTATAGTGGAAGGGCGGATTCGTGCGGCGTTAGTACGGCTCGCCTGGTAAACGATCAAGAGCGATGTAGCTCCCAAGAATTTTGACTTGAAATTCTGGGGGCTTTTTTTGTTTTTTCGCCCCGTACGCCTGTGAACCCCCTGCCGGTGTTGCGGAAAACACCGCAGCGCGTTTACGCAGGATAGGCTGCCCGGCCCTGTGGCATGATAGGGGGGGACAGCCCGCTGTTTCCAGCGGTTTTTAGGAGGAGCGTGCCGATTTGATTGAGCTTGATGAGAAAAAGCGGATTATACAGGAATTTGTACCCGGCAAGCAGGTCACCCTGGCCCATGTGATCGCCAACCCCACCGAGGATCTGTACCTGAAGCTGGGACTGATCGACGCCTCCGGCGCCATTGGGATCTTTACCATCACCCCCAGTGAGGCGGCCATGATCGCCGCCGATGTGGCCACCAAGTCGGCCAACGTGTCCATCGGCTTTGTGGACCGCTTCAACGGCTCGTTGGTCATCACCGGCGATGTGGCGGCGGTACAGTCGGCGCTGACGGAGGTTATGAATACCCTGTGCGGTATGATGGGCTTTGCATCGGCCCCCATCACCAAGACGTGATGCAATGGAGAGAAAAAGACGCATTATCCTGATCGGCCGCTCCACGGCCGGCAAAACAACGCTTTGCCAGCGGATCAACCACGAGGAACTGCAGTACCACAAGACCCAGACCGTACAGATTGTCAACCAGAGTATGATTGACACACCGGGCGAGTATCTGGAGCGGCGCTATTTTCGCGGGGCCCTCATGGTGACGGCCGCCGACGCGGACACGATTGTGCTGGTCCAGGACGCCACCGAGAAGGGGAGCATGTTCCCGCCCGCCTACAGCAGCATGTTTGCAAAGCCCTGCGTGGGGGTTGTGACAAAGTCGGATCTGGCGTCTGAGCATGAGATTTCAAATGCGAGGCAGTATTTGAAGGCAGCCGGCGCGGGTGAGATCTTTGTCGTCAGCAGCGTGACGGGCGAGGGCGTGGAAGCCTTGGTAAGGCATCTGGATTTCCTTTGAAGTCAGGAGGAGCCGCATGGAAAAGGATGCGATCCGTGTCGTCATTGCAGACGATGAGCCGATCAGCAGAATGGATTTGAAAGAACTGCTTACGGAAGGCGGGTATACGGTTGTTGCAGAGGTCTCCGACGGGTTTGATGCCGTGGAGAACTGCAAGCTCTACCATCCGGATCTCGTTCTGCTCGACATCAAGATGCCGTTTCTGGACGGACTGGCCGCGGCCAAGATCATCTATGAGGAGGAGCTGGCGGACACGATCATTATGCTCACGGCGTATAGTGAGCGGGAGTTCGTGGAGCAGGCCAAGGATTACGGCGTCAGCGGCTATCTGGTCAAGCCCATCGACGAGAAGTCGCTGATTCCCAACATCGAGCTGGTTGTGGCCCAGAGCAAGGAGATGAAACGGCTGCGCAAGGACATGGCCAAGGTTTCCGAGCGGCTGGCCAACCGCAGCATCATTGAAAAAGCCAAGGGACAGGTGATGCAGGAGCAGAACCTGTCGGAGCAGGAGGCGTACCACTATATACGCAAGCTCAGTCAGCTCAAGGGCCTTTCCATGCGCCGGGTGGCAGAGATGATCCTCGTGAAAGGCGGGGGTTGACAGGTGAATGTGATTTGGTCCCTCTGCAGAAAGTATACCGATCTGTCCGATGAAGAGATCCGCATCATTGAGCACATGTCAGAGACGCTGCAGCCTCTGGCCAATCTGGAGGGTGCGGACATCTTCATCGACTGCCCCGGACGGGACGGGAACGCCATCGTGGTGGCGGAGGCCAAACCGGAATGCGTACCGTCGTCCTACAAGAACACGGTTGTGGGACTGCTGGCCAAGCCGGAGAACGAGCCGGCGGTGGCCCGCACCTTCCGCCTGGGGGTAGGAACCAAGCAGATGAAGGCCGTGACCCAGGAGAATGGGAGCACGATCCAGTCGGTAGAGCCCATCCGCAACGGCTCCCATATCATCGGCGTGCTGATCCTGGAGAAGCGGGTGGACGAGCAGAGGCAGGTCAGTGAGCGGATTCATTTCTCGCAGCAGAGCTTTGAGACCATCGCCCACGCCCTGGCTCAGATGGTGCCGGAGAACAACTGGCTCACCGAGTGTATCGACGAGGCACTCCTCATGGTGGACCGCAGCGGCATCGTGACCTTCCGCAACTCCCTGGCCCAGGATCTGTACCGGAGGCTGGGCTACATTGAGGACATCCTGGGACAGCCCTATGAGAACGTCCGCCTGGTGGAACAGGACGGCAACAGCGAGGAGTGCAGCGGCTACTCCTATGTGGAGACTACGGTGAGCAACCTGGTGCTGGACATCAAGCACATCCAGCTCAACTCGGCGGGGGCGGCCTTCGCCGTGATCATTCAGGATGTGACCTGGCGGCGGGAGCAGGAGCAGGCGCTGATTCTCAAGTCTGTGGCCATCAAGGAGATCCACCACCGGGTGAAGAACAACCTCCAGACCATTGCCAGCCTCCTGCGCCTGCAGACGCGCCGCACCGACAGCGAGGAGACGCGGCAGGTGCTGGGGGAGAGCATGAACCGGATCCTCTCCATTGCCAGCACCCACGAGCTGCTGGCCCAGAGCGGTGTGGACGAGGTCATGCTGGGGGAGGTCATCCTGAACATAAAGAACAATACCATGCGGTATTTTTCCAACCCCAAATGCTATGTCACCATTACCATGGAGGGCGGGGACTTTCAGGTGGACTCCGACATCGCCACGTCGGTGGCCATCATCATCAACGAACTGCTTCAGAACTCCCTGAAGTACGCCTTCCAGGACCGCTCTTCCGGAGAGATTCGGATCGTCGTGGAGCAGGGGAAGCTGTACTCCAGCATCCAGGTCAGCGACAACGGAGGCGGATTCGATGTGGCCAACACGGAGGGCAACCGCCTGGGGCTGTCCATCGTGCAGACGTTGGTGAAGGACAAGCTGCGGGGCAACCTGGAGATCGAGTCGGGCCCCGAGGGAACCTGCGCCAGATTCGACTTTAAAAATCAGATCATCGGAACGGCCGACGTGACGTAACGACGGCTGGAACAGACGAGCGACGGAGCTCGGATACAGAGGGATTCTCTGTACCCGGGCTCCGTTTTGCATTGAACTCTCAGGAAGCGGGTGAAGCAAGTTGCATGAAGTGATCCTCAGCGTGGGCATCGATATCGGCACCTCGACGACCCAGCTCATTTTCAGCCGGCTGACCATCGAAAACCGGGCCAGCAGCTACACCGTGCCGCGCATCGACATTGTGGATAAAGAGGTGATCTACCGCAGCAAGATCTACTTTACGCCCCTGCGTTCGGCCACGGAGATCGACGCGGAGGCGGTCAAACGGATTGTGCGGGAGGAGTACCAGGCGGCCGGCATGACGCCGGAGATGCTCCGCACGGGTGCGGTGATCATCACCGGCGAAACCGCCCGGAAGGAGAACGCCAACGAGGTGCTGGAGGCTCTGTCCGACCTGGCCGGAGACTTCGTGGTGGCCACCGCCGGACCGGATCTGGAGTCGGTACTCTCCGCCCGGGGGGCGGGCACCGACGCCCTGTCCAAGGAAAAGCGCACGGCCATCGCCAATGTGGACATCGGCGGCGGGACCAGCAACATCGCCGTCTATGAGAAGGGCGTGCTGCGGGGGACCTGCTGCCTCGACATCGGCGGGCGGCTCATCAAGGTGGAAAACGGCCGCATCAGCTACATTTTCCCCAAGATCCAGGCCCTGGCCGCCGCCAACGGAATCTCGCTGGCGGTGGGCGACCGGGCCTATCCCGAGCAGCTCTACGGCGTGTGCCGCCTCATGGCGGCCCAACTGGCCCAGGCCCTCCGCCTGGCGGGGGCGGACAGCCACCACGCCGGCCTTTATACCAACAACGGCAAGCCTCTGCCGGAGCAGCCGGCCATCCGCGCGGTGACCTACTCCGGCGGCGTGGCAGACTGCATCTATCAGGAGATGGAGGGCGACGTGTTCCGCTTCGGCGACATCGGCGTCCTCCTGGGAAAGGCCATTCGGGCCGACCCGGATCTGAGCCGGGTGGAGCGCTTTACCTCCATCGAGACCATCCGGGCCACCGTGGTAGGGGCGGGAACCCATACCACCGAGGTCAGCGGGAGCACCATCCACTATGAGCAGGGCACGCTCCCCCTGAAAAATGTCCCCATTCTTAAGGTGTCCGAGGAAGACGAGGCGTCGCTGGAAACGCTGAAGGCTTCCATTTTGAATCAGATGCCGCTGTATATGCCTGAGGGAAAAGCGGAGCAGCTTGCGATCGCTTTTACCGGAGAAAAGCGCACCAGCTTTGCGGACATTCAGGCATTGGCGGCAGCTATCATTGAGAGCACGAAGGAGGTGATCAGCAGCAGGTATCCCTTGGTCGTGGTGGTGGAGAACGATATCGGAAAGGTGCTCGGAAACGCGCTGAACGTACTGCTCAAGCGGGAGAAGGACGTCATCTGCATTGACGGTATCCGCACCCTGAGCGGCGACTACATCGATATCGGCGAGCCCATTGCAGGCGGGCAGGTGCTGCCCGTAGTGATCAAGACCTTGATTTTCAATTCTTAAATGTTAGGACTTATGAGAGGTGAACTAGCATGATCCTGAAGACAAAGCTGTTCGGCCATGTGTACGAGTTCAAATCGATTCGGGAAGTCATGGCGAAGGCAAACGAGGAAAAATCCGGCGACAAGCTGGCAGGCATTGCCGCCGAAACCGCAGAGGAGAGAGTGGCCGCCAAGGTGGTGCTCTCCAATCTGACCCTGAACGATCTGCGCAACTGCCCCGCCGTCCCCTATGAGGAGGACGAGGTGACCCGGATCATCCAGGATTCTGTCAACGAGACCATCTTTAACGAGTATAAGAATATGACGGTGGCCGAGTTCCGCGAGTGGCTGCTGGATACCCAGACCACCCCCGACATGATCCGCCGGGCCTCCCGCGGCCTGACCTCTGAGATCGTTGCCGGCGTGTGTAAGCTGATGAGCAACCTGGACCTCATCTACGCCGCCAAGAAGATGCGCGTGACCGCCCACTGCAACACCACCATCGGTCTGCCCGGCACCTTCTCCTCCCGTCTGCAGCCCAACCACACCACCGATGATCCCAATGGCATCATCGCGTCCGTGATGGAGGGCCTGTCCCTGGGCTGCGGCGACGCCGTCATCGGCCTGAACCCCGTGGACGACTCCGTGGAGAGCGTGGCCCGCATCCTGAAGATGTTCGACGAGTTCAAGCGCAAGTGGGAGGTTCCCACCCAGATCTGCGTGCTGGCCCACGTGACCACCCAGACCGAGGCCGCCAACAAGTTCGGCGCTCCCCTCGACCTGATGTTCCAGTCCATCGCCGGCTCCCAGAAGGGCAACGAGGCCTTCGGCCTGAACGCCGCCATGCTGGACGAGGGCCGCGCCACCATGCTGTCCCGCGGCACCTGCACCGGCCCCAACGTCATGTACTTTGAGACCGGCCAGGGCTCTGAGCTTTCCTCCGAGGCCCACAACGGCTGGGACCAGGTCACCATGGAGGCCCGCTGCTATGGCTTTGCCAAGCGCTACAACCCCTTCCTGGTCAACACCGTCGTCGGCTTCATCGGGCCCGAGTACCTGTACGATTCCAAGCAGGTCACCCGCGCCGGCCTGGAGGATCACTTCATGGGCAAGCTGACCGGCATCCCCATGGGCTGCGACGCCTGCTACACCAACCACATGAAGGCCGACCAGAACGACATCGAGAACCTGGCGACCCTGCTGGTGGCCGCCGGCTGCAACTACATCATGGGCGTGCCCGAGGGCGACGACTGCATGCTGATGTACCAGTGCACCGGCTACCATGAGGCTGCTGCCCTGCGCGAGGTCTTTGGCCTGCGCCCCATCCACGAGTTCGACATGTGGCTGGAGAAGATGGGCTTCTCTGAGAATGGCAAGCTGACGCCCAAGGCCGGCGACGCTTCCGTGTTCCTGAAGAAGTAAGGAGGAGCGAAGAATGGACGAGAAAGATCTGAGAAGCATCATTGAGCAGGTGCTGACGGAAATGAATGTGTCCGGCGCCAAGCCCGCCGAGAAGGCCGCTGCCGCTTGTGCGTGTGAGTCTGCGCCGGAGGTTGAGGACGGCTGCATCCCCGACATCACGGAGATCGACATCCGCAAGCAGTATCTGGTAAAGAACCCTGAGAACGGCGAGGAGTATGCCGAGCTGAAGATGAACGCTCCCTGCCGTCTGGGCATCGGCAAGGCCGGCGCCCGCTACAACACCCTGCCCCAGCTGGAGTTCCGCGCCGCCCACTCCGCCGCCCAGGACGCCGTGTTTAACGACGTGGACGCCGAGTTCGTGGAGAAGATGGGCCTGTGGACGGTGCAGACCCAGTGCGACAGCAAGGACACCTATCTGACCCGCCCCGATCTGGGCCGCAAGCTCAGCCCCGAGGCCGTGGAGACCATCAAGGCCAAGTGCAAGAAGAACCCCACCGTTCAGATCTATGTGGCGGACGGCCTGTCCTCCGCCGCCGTGGCCGCCAACATCGGCGATCTGCTGCCCGCCATCCTGCAGGGCCTGGAGAGCTACAAGATCGACGTGGGCACCCCCTTCTTCGTGAAGTATGGCCGCGTGGGCGTCATGGATGAGATCTCCGAGCTGACCGGCGCCACCGTCACCTGCACCCTGATCGGCGAGCGTCCCGGCCTGATCACCGCCGAGTCCATGTCCGCTTACATCGCCTACAAGGCCACCGTGGGCATGCCCGAGGCCCGCCGCACCGTGGTATCCAACATCCACCGGGCCGGCACCATCCCCGCCGAGGCCGGTGCCCACATCGCGGAAATCATCAAGATCATGCTGGACAAGAAGGCCAGCGGTACCGATCTGAAACTGTAAGAGCAGGGAGGAAAATCAATATGAAACGCGATCCGTTGCCCGCACATGTACTGGCGACTCGCATTATCCCCAACGTAGCTCCCGACATGGCGAAGGAGCTGGGCCTGACCCCTGACCAGAAGTCCCTGGCCATCGTTACTGCCGACAGCGACGATGTGACCTACACCGCCCTGGACGAGGCCACCAAGAAGGCCGACTGCAAGGTTGTCTACGCCAAGAGCTTCTACGCCGGCGCCGCCAACGCCAACACCAAGCTGGCCGGCGAGATCATCGGCATCCTGGCCGCTCCCAACCCCGCTGAGGCCAAGGCCGGCCTGGAGGCCTGCGTGGACATGATCGAGAATGTGTGCCACTTTGTCTCCGCCAATGACGACGACAGCATCTGCTACTATGCCCACTGCATCTCCCGCACCGGCTCCTACCTGTCCGAGGGCTGCGGCATTGCCGAGGGCGAGGCCATTGCCTACCTGATTGCGCCTCCCCTGGAGGCCATGTACGGCGTGGATGCCGCGCTGAAGGCCGCCGATGTGCGGATGTGCGTGCTGTACGCCCCCCCGTCTGAGACCAACTTTGGCGGCGCCCTGCTGACCGGCAGCCAGTCTGCCTGCAAGTCCGCCTGTGACGCCTTCGCCGCCGCCGTCGAGTCCGTCGCCGACCAGCCCAAGGTCTGACCGGCAGAGCGACCGGGTCCGCACGGGCCCATGAACGGAGGTACATATGAAGGCATTGGGTATGATTGAAACCCGCGGCCTGGTCGCCTCCATTGAGGCGGCCGATGCCATGGTCAAGGCTGCCAACGTCACCCTCCAGTGCAAGGAGCATGTGGGCGGCGGCCTGGTGACCATCATGGTCCGAGGGGATGTGGGCGCCGTCAAGGCGGCCACAGACGCCGGTGCCGCAGCGGCGGAACGGGTGGGAACCCTGATTTCCGTCCACGTGATCCCCAGACCCCATGAGGAGCTGGAAGAAATCCTGGGACACATCCCCGCCGAACCAGACCAGCCGGTTCCCCCCACGCCTCCCGCCCCGGCCCCTGAGCCGGAGCCGGAGGAGGGTGAGCCGCTGGAGCCGGAGGAGCAGGAGAGCGATGGCGCGGTGATGGAGCCCGCCAGCCTGACCACGGAGGAGCTGGAGCATATGGCGGTGGTAAAACTGCGGGCCGTGGCCAGACAGATCGGCCTGACCAGCATGACGCGCAAGGAGATCCGGTTTGCCAAGAAGGAAGAGCTTCTCGCGGCAATCACGGCGTTCCTGGCGGAGCAAAACAACTGAGCATGCTTCGCGGTTTGAGACTGCCCCCGGCATGAAGTTCAGCGAAAGGAATGGAACTGTATGCAGCTAATCGATAAAGATCTCCTGTCCATGCAGGAGGTTCGGGAGCTGGTAGAGGCGGCCAAGGAGGCCCAGCAGGAGCTGGCCCGGATGGACCAGGCCCAGGTGGACCGCATTGTGCGTGCCATTGCCGACGCGGGTGTGCGCAACGCCCGCCGGCTGGCCCAGATGGCCAACGAGGATACCGGCTTCGGCATCGTGGACGACAAGGTGATCAAGAACATCTTTGCCAGCCGCGGTGTCTACGAGCACATCAAGGATATGAAAACCATCGGAGAGATCAGCCGGGACGACGCCAAGCGCCTGCGCACCATCGCGGTGCCCGTGGGCGTGATCGCCGGCCTGATCCCCTCCACCAACCCCACTTCCACCGCACTTTACAAGGCGGAGATCGCCATCAAGGCGGGCAACGCCATCGTGTTCTCCCCCCACCCCACGGCCCTGCGCTGCATCCTGGAGACCGTCAAGGTCATCCGGCAGGCGGTGGCCGAGGCGGGCGGCAATGAGAACCTGGTCTCCTGCATCACCATCCCCACCATGGAGGCCACCGACAACCTCATGCGCCACCGCGACGTGGCCATGATCCTGGCCACCGGCGGCTCCGCCATGGTGCGGGCGGCCTACTCCTCCGGTACCCCCGCCATCGGCGTGGGCCCCGGCAACGGCCCCGCCTACCTGGAGAAGACCTGCGACCTGCCCCTGGCAGTGAAGCGCATCCTGGACTCCAAGACCTTTGACAACGGCACCATCTGCGCCAGCGAGCAGTCCATCATCTGCGACGATGACATGGTGCCCGCCGTCAAGGCCGAGATGGAGCGCCAGGGGGCTTACTTCCTGGACGACGAGGAGCGGGAGAAGCTGGGCCGCTTCATTCTGCGGGCCAATGGCACCATGAACCCCGAGATCGTGGGCCGCAGCGTGAAGACCATCGCCAATCTGGCCGGCCTGGAGAAGGTTCCCGCCACCGCCCGCGTGCTGGTGGCCAAGGAGACCGGCGTGGGCCGCGGCCATCCCTATTCCAACGAGAAGCTGGGACCCATCCTGGCCTTCTACACCGCCGAGAACTACGAGAAGGTGTGCGAGAAGGTCTGTGAGATCCTCCACTACGAAGGCGCGGGCCACACCTTCTCTATGCACACCAACGACGATAAGATGGTGGACTACTTCGCCCGCCGGGTGCCCGCCTCCCGCGTGATGGTGAACACCCCCAGCGCCCTGGGCGGCATCGGCGGCACCACCGCCCTCCAGCCCGCCCTGACCCTGGGCTGCGGCGCCGTGGGCGGCTCCGCCACCTCGGAGAACGTGGGCCCCATGCACCTGCTCAACCTGCGGTATGTGGCCTACGGCCTCAAGGAGCTGGACGAGATCCGCGCCTCCGTGCCGGACTGCTCCGACGGCGTCTGCCGCACGGCTCCCTCTCTGGAGAACATCGATGTGGACGACATCGTCCGCCAGATCATCGGTAAGCTCCAGAAGCTGTAACCCAATCTCATCCGCGTACAGCGCGGTTTACCTGTGAAAGGAAGGATCACAAATGGCGAATATGATGCAAGCTCTGGGTATGATCGAGACCAAGGGTCTCGTGGCCTCCATCGAGGCGGCCGATGCCATGACCAAGTCCGCCAACGTTACGCTGATGGGCTATGAGAAGATCGGCTCCGGCCTGGTCACCGTCATGGTGCGCGGCGATGTGGGCGCGGTCAAGGCCGCGGTGGACGCCGGCGCCTGCGCCGCCGAGAAGGTGGGCGAGATCGTGGCGCAGCACGTCATCCCCCGTCCCCACACCGACGTGGAGAAGATTCTGCCGAAGGGCCTGTAAAAAGAGGCTTGAGGCATGGACAAGAACAACGTGGTTTCAGCAGAGATTGTCCGCCAGATCACCCGCATGGTGGTGGAGGAGCTCCAGAAGCAGCAGCGGCTGGAGCGCTCCACCCCCATTGGGGTCTCCAACCGCCATGTCCATCTGGACCGGGCGGACATGGACGCCCTGTTTGGTCCGGGCAGCGAGCTGACGGTCAAAAAAATGCTCGGCCAGCCGGGGCAGTATGCTGCGGAGGAGACCGTCACCATCCGCGGGCCCAAAGGGGAGCTCAGCCGCGTGCGCGTGCTGGGGCCCCTGCGCGCTCAGACGCAGGTAGAGATCTCCATCGCCGACGGCTTCACGCTGGGGGTCAAGCCCCCGGTGCGCGAGTCCGGTCAGTTGAAGGATACCCCGGGCATTGAGATCATCGGGCCCTGTGGGAGTGTAAAGAAGGACAGCGGCGTGATCGCGGCGCTGCGGCATGTGCACATGACTCCGAAGGACGCGGCGCGCTTCGGCGTGGAGGACGGCCAGTATATCCAAACGGAGATCGACGGCCTGCGGGGCGCGATCCTCTGCAATGTGCTGGTGCGCGTCTCTGACAAGTACGCGCTGGAAATGCACATTGATGTGGAAGAGGCCAATGCTCTGGGCGTCAAAAACGGCGACCGGGCCTTTTTCCTTGACGATTGAGCCGGGAAGGAGGCAGGGCAGAGGTGGGCCAGGAGCTGACGCAGGCCAATGAGACCCTTCTGGAATTTGAGCGGCTGATTCAAACCGGAGGCTGCAATGCCTGGGAGGGTACGCTGCGTACCGGAGTGGATCTGGGCACCGCCAACATCGTGCTGGCGGTGGTGGATGAGCAGAACCGGCCGGTGGCCGGGGCCTCTTATCCCTCCACAGTGGTCCGGGACGGTATCGTGGTGGACTACATGGGGGCGGTTCGGGCGGTCACACATCTGAAAGGACAGTTGGAGGAGCGCCTGGGCGTCATGCTGGACGCCGGAGCCTGTGCCATCCCGCCCGGCATCCTTGAGGGCAATGTGAAGGCCATCGGAAACGTCGTGGAGGCGGCGGGCTTCCGCCTGACCAACATCGTGGATGAACCCACGGCGGCCTCCTCCGTGCTGGGTATTTCCGACGGCGCGGTGGTGGACGTGGGCGGCGGCACCACAGGCATCAGCGTCCTGAAGGACGGAAAGGTGATCTTCACGGGCGACGAGCCCACAGGAGGCACCCACATGACACTGGTGCTGGCTGGCTTCCACGGCTGGAATACCCAGGAGGCCGAATTGGCCAAGCGGGATCCGGCGCAGGAGGCCAATGTGTTTCCTGTGATCAAGCCGGTTGTGGAGAAAATGGCGTCCATTGTCCGGAACTACCTACGGGAGTACCCGGTGGAGGCGGTCTATGTGGTGGGCGGCGCGTGCTGTTTCACCCAATTTGAATCGGTATTTGAGAAATTTTTGGGTGTCCCCGTGGTCAAGCCGGCGGCTCCGCTGCTGGTGACGCCCCTGGGGATTGCCGTAAACTGCAAGCTGTAAAGTAGGTGAGGACCGTTGACGACGGAGCAACTGCGCGGAATGGCGGACGAGGCGTTTGTCGAGATTCTGGCCCAGCGCGTTGTGGAGAAGCTCCTGGCGCGGCAGAAGCAGGCGCTGGTAGTCTACACCGGTTCCAACATTGGTGAGGCCGCCGCGCTGGAGGCCATGGGCCGCCTGCGCGGAGAGGGCTTCACGTTCCGGGTGCTCCTCTCCCGGGGGGCGTCCGGCCTGCTGGACGTGGAACGGCTCCGCTCCGTTCTGGAGCCGGAGAAGCTGTGGGTGGAGACTCCGGAGGCGCTGACCGCCCGGTACGACACCATTTTGGTTCCGGCCATGACGGTACATACCGCCGCCCACGTGGCCGCCTGCATGGCGGACACACCGGCGTCCGCCGTTATTCTGGACGGCCTGATGCGGGGAAAGAACGTGGTGGTGAACATCGACGGCTGCCCCCTCCACGGTTTCGAAGAAGACCTGGCCCAAAAAACCCATTTCGAAATCGTGGGTCATTATCTGGAACTGTATGGGTATTGTGAGGAGTGCAGGAAAAAAAGGGGCTGACGTATGACAAATGGGTTGCTGCGCGTATGTGGCTTTCACACGTGCAACAACCCATTTGTCTTTATTTTTTTATTCTTCCTTCCCCTTCGTAAACCGATTGGCCGCCACAGTGATGCAGAAAGCACAGAAGGCGGACAGGAACATGCAAAGGGCAAAGCCCAGTACATTGTTTGACAGGGTGGGCGCCACGATGCTGGGCACATAAGCCGTCCCCCGCACATTGAAGTAGCCCACGGCCACGCCGCCTACGCCGGCAGCAATGATGGCGCCGGCCATCACTTCTTTATTGGAAAACATGAAGGGATACGCCGCTTCTACAAAGGTCCCGAAAGCCATGTTGATGAACAGTCCCGGGATGGCCAGGGCCCGGTCGTCTTTCCGCCGGGGAGCCAGGATGTTGGCAACCATGATCCCGGCAGAGACCATCACCAGCCCCACCATATCGATGGCGCCCAGGAAGGAGTTCCCGGTCTTTTCCATTTCCAAAAGGATGATGGGCAGGATGGCTGCATGGTACATGCCTCCCATGATTGCCGGCCAGATCAGGAGCCCGGCCAGGCCCCC
>OGEP01002411.1_pt1 | contig 16437 bp, 11 predicted proteins | sample 1570721 | NCBI WGS metagenome assembly OGEP01 (sample SAMEA2582131, study PRJEB24529) | metagenome | biome: Human gut stool | place: China | collected 2011 | reverse complement strand
ACAACATTTCCGGGCAGGAAACATTTGAGAGAGAATGCTCTCCTCTGCTTCAGATTCGAGACGCTTATCCGAAAATGATTATTGCCAGAACCAAACATCCCCAATATAGCTATGAAGGAATCGAAATTCACGATATAGCCGATTGGTTGCTACAAGAATAAGCAAGGTGAAATATCTCCGTCATTCTCTTTTGAAATGATGGAGATATTTTTATTATGACGGAGATTGTAGAACAGAAAATTGTATCAGGTTGCAAAAATCCTTTCCGAACTTTTTACATAGCAGTCATGCACTACGGTGTGTGGCTGCTTATTTTTTTGTGAAAGGAGCAGATGCAAATGAAATTAGTTTTGGCTGAAAAGCCTTCGGTTGCACAGAGTATTGCCAAAGTGTTAGGTGCTGCCAAGCGTGAGGATGGCTACTTAGAGGGAAACGGATATGTGGTCAGCTGGTGTGTAGGGCATTTGGTGGAGCTGGCACAGCCGGAAGTCTATGATGCGAAGTACAGCAAATGGGCTTATGCAGACCTTCCTATCTTCCCGATGGACTGGCAGTATGAGGTTTCTGCCGGTACGAAAAAACAGTTTGGGATTCTGAAAAAGCTCATGGCCAGAGAAGATGTTGCGAGTCTTGTGTGTGCAACAGATGCCGGTCGTGAGGGCGAGCTGATCTTTCGGTTGGTGTACCACAAAGCCGGGTGCAGAAAGCCGTTTGAGCGGCTTTGGATTTCCTCGATGGAAGATGTAGCAATCAAGGAGGGCTTTGAAAATCTCAGGTCTGGAACGGAATATGATGCTTTGTATGAAGCAGCACTGTGTCGAGAACGAGCCGACTGGATTGTTGGTATTAACGCTACTCGACTTTTTTCGACCCTTTACGGGCAGACCCTGAATGTTGGTCGTGTTATGACCCCTACCCTTGCTATGGCTGTTATGCGAGAAGCTGCCATTTCCGCATTCAAGCCTGAACTGTTCTACACAGTTCAGATTGGATTGGATGGTTTTACGGCTGCAAGCGAACGCTTCAAAACCAAGGCAGCAGCCGAAGCTGTCAAACAAAGCTGTTCGGTGGCAATCGTTCAGAAAGCTGAATGTAAGGAGAAAACAGAAAAGCCGCCTGCGCTCTATGACCTGACCAGTTTACAGAGAGAAGCCAACCGTGTGCTTGGCTACACGGCACAGCAGACCTTGGACTACACGCAGAACCTCTATGAAAAGAAACTGGTCACTTATCCCCGTACCGACAGCAGGTTTCTGACGGAAGATATGGCACATAGCCTGACCGACCTCGTAAAGCTGGCTTTCCACACATTCCCCGTGGAGGATGTGGATAACATACCAGTTCATGCAGAGCAGGTTGTGAATAACAAAAAGGTCACAGATCACCATGCCATCATTCCGACCAGAGAATTGCAGAAATGCAATCTGAGCGAACTTCCCAAGGGTGAACTTGCAATTTTGCAACTGATCTCGAATCGGTTGTGCGTAGCTGTTGGCGATCCGCACCGATACGCAGAGACAGTTATTGAGCTGGACTGTGGCGGTACCGTGTTTTCCACCAAAGGCAAAACTGTTGTGCAGGATGGATGGAAAGCTCTGGTTCAGAAAAATGATTCGACAAAATCCGACGAAAACGTGCAGACACTCCCTTCTGTTTCCGTTGGTGACGAAATGACCGTCAGCGGCACGGAAATCAAGGAAGGGAAAACATCTCCCCCTAAACACTTTACCGAGGATACTCTGCTTTCTGCTATGGAAACTGCCGGTGCGGACGAAATGCCTGATGAGGTGGAGCGCAAAGGTTTGGGAACGCCTGCGACCCGTGCCGGTATCATTGAGAAGCTGGTTCGCATCGGTTTTCTGGAGCGTAAGGGTGATAAGAAAACCAAACACCTGATTCCGACCCACAAGGGTACGGCTCTGGTAACAGTCATGCCGGAACAGATTCAGTCCCCATCCATGACGGCGGATTGGGAAGAAAAATTGTTGCTCATTGAGAAAGGCGAATATGCCAGCGAGGACTTTATGGACGAGATCAAAGATGTGATTGCCGGTCTGATTCAGAACTATGAAGTAATCCGTGATTCCGAGGTTATGATGTCGAAAGAAGCCAATTCTATCGGCAAATGCCCGCTCTGCGGCAGTGCTGTAGAGGACAAAGCCAAGGCATTTTTCTGTTCCAACAGAGCTTGCAAATTTGCCCTCTGGAAAAACAATCGCTACTTTGCGAGCATCGGCAAGAGCATGACTTCTGCCACGGCGCAGAAATTGCTTGGTTCCGGCAAGGTAAAGCTCAAGAATTGCAAGTCCGAAAGAACGGGCAACACCTTTGATGCCACCGTCTTTATGGAGGTATCAGATGATGGCAAAACGAAGTTCAGTATGGAATTTGAAAATGGAGGAAAGCGCAAATGACAAATGAGTACAACCCGGATGGTAAGGAAATCCGATTTATCGACAGCCATTATAAGGATTTGTTTCATATCCCCGATGGCAGCTGTGTGCAGATTCACTACCCGGATGAAATGGTTGTGAAGCCCTGCACCTTCATTGACGAGTATCATACGCAGATCGGATACAATGTGTTTCATATCTGCCAGTTTGCAGAAATTATGGAGCGCAACGGCGCAAGCTATATGCCGGAGCCTGAGATTATGGGCGATGAAGCCGCATGGAAGGTCGGAAAGGATAGAATCCTTGCGGTGCAGACCTGCGAAGATGGTTACGACTACACCCTGTTGGATGAAAACTACAACGAGATTGATGGCGGTCAGGTTGATAACCCTGAACTGTCCATGCTCGAAGTCCGCCGGGATATTCTGGAATCCTTCGGGCTGGAGCGCCGGGAACTGCGGGCAATGTTCTATGAGGATGTCATGGAGCAGGCTTTTGAAGTCGGCAGACAGGCGGTGGTGGTCAATGACCCTATCGCTGAGCTTGCTTTTAAGCTCGACCGTTTTGCAGAGAACTTCGACCCCTATGAATATATGGATCAGGTCGATGATGTGCAGGCGCATATCCAAGAAATCAAGGCAGATCTTGCCGCTGGTAATACGGCTCCGTATCGTGAGTTCCTGAATACAGCCATTGAAGAAGCCCGTGAGGAAACTGCGGTTGAGGTTGCCAAAGTGCTGAAAAGTCAGCTGGATAAGCTCGACTCTCCGAAGCGTGAGTCGGTCATGGAAAAACTGGCACAGGCCGCAGAAAAAGCTGCGCCTGCCAGTCCCTCTCCCAAACGCAAAGAGCCTGAACGATAAGGAGGACACGGATATGAAAAACGAAAAATGGGATGATGTTCACGGAAATACCACCCCGGATGACAGAATGGTTGCTTTTCTGGAAAGCCCCACGGATTCCTATGCGATTCTTCAGCTGCGGGAAGATGTAGACGATAATATCCCGCTCATGTTTGCAAATTACAGCTACCTTCAGAAGAAAGAAATGGAGCCTGAGATTGACCGTTACGAGGTGGTCTATCATGGCTCCATTTCTATGTCCGAGGATGTGAATCGGCAGCTGGAAGATTTGTATGTAAAGTTCAATATTGACCACCCGGATGATTTCCGTGGTCACAGTATGTCGGTCAGCGACATCGTAGCCTTAAAGGTAGTCGGTGAGGTATCCTTTCACTATGTAGATTCTGTTGGGTTTCAGAAGCTGGAAAACTTTATGAAGTCCGAAAACTACCTGAAAAACGCAGAGATGGCAATGGAAGATGATTATGGGATGATTGACGGTATCATCAATAACGGAAAAGCGTCCGGATTAGAGGAACGTCCTTCGGTGTTGGAGCAGTTAAAGGAAAAGCCCGTGCCGGATGTTTCCCATAAGCCGCCCAAGAGCCACCCGGAAAGGGAGATTGAATGATGGATTTCACACAGGATGAGCGGAACATGATGATGCTTTACAGCCCTGGCACAAGGTCAGGGCTGTGTGAAGCACTGACACTGATGAAGGAACAGCTTTCGGAGGACGAGTCAGAGCTTTTTGCTTTGGCAGACTCGGTTCTCCGTAAAGTTTCAGCCATGGACGATGCCGCCTTTGAGAAGCTGAACCTTTATCCGGATTGATAGGATTGGAGGGATACAATGAACGCAAAAGAGCGATTTTATTCCGGATTAGCAAAAGAAACGATTGGGAAAATCACCTCGAACACAGATAACTGGACTTCGTTTTTGAGAACGATGTCCCGCAACTATGAGTTCACCTATCCGGAACAGGTGATGATTTATGCTCAGCGCCCCAATGCGACCTTTTGCAAGCCCTATGAGGACTGGAACGCTGAAAATTACCGCAGATATGTAAAGCGTGGCTCTACCGGCATTGCTCTGTTTGTGATGAACAGGGATAAACCGTATCTGCGCTATGTGTTTGATGTGGCGGATACCGGCGTTCGCCGTTCTTCCCCGGAACTGAAACCGTGGGAGGTGACGCCTGAAAACCGCTCCTATGTCATGGAAGCGATGGAGCGTACCTTCGGTGTTGCCGCTGACGGGGTACTGGAAGCACAGCTTGAAGATATTGCATCCGCACTGGCGGCTGAGTATTGGGACGATTACAAAAAGCAGTTCCTCGACATCGTTGCCAACAGCTTCCTTGAGGAGTATGATGAACTCAACATCGAAGTAGCTTTCAAAAATGCGGTGGCAAACAGCGTATCCTATACGATGTATTGCCGGTTCGTGGAAAGTCCCGACAACTACTTCGAGCATGAGGATTTCCAGAAGGTGTTTGATTTTAACACCAGACAGACGGTAAATGCCCTTGGTACTGCGGTGAATGCCATCAGCACAAGGATGTTTCAGGAAATCGAAAAAGCGATTGGAGAACATGAGCAGATTAAAGCTACCGAAAGGAGTACAGATTATGAGCGAGATGACTTACAGACAGGCCGGAGATTATCAGATTCCGAACCTTCAGTTGGAGAACGAGGGAGAGAAACCTCTGGGCAAGTACGGCAGGATGCGTCGAGCATTTTTGGAACAGAACAATCCGATGCTCCTGAACGACATGATTCTGACGGAGAGCCTGTTCCCGCACCTGTGGGAGATCGAGGAAACAGCGAAAGCCAGAGTGGAGTTTCTGATGGAGCAGTACCTGAAGGACAGCCCCGCACCGGACAAGGAAACGCAGCAGATGGCGTGGGTGCAGCACATGAACAGCCTGAAAGCACAGGCGGAGGAAGTCGTGATGACGGAGCTTATCAACAGCTGAGTCTGAACCTTTTCCTCTCCGAAAATGAACAAATCAGTTTTATCGACCGAGCAGAGAGCTTTACGCCCTCTGCTTTTTCTTTTGCCCAGGAAGAAATCGACCACTTCCTTCTGCTTGGTAGCAATACCGATGAAGCCCGAAAAGTCGTAGCGCTGGAATATATGAAGCAGAAGCCGTTGGAAGAAATCGTTCAGACCTTAAAGCAGGTCTATCACGGCGGCTATGGTCTGAAAGAAGATAGCGGGAATATCTGTGCGTGGTATGCCGAGGACGGTATCCACCTTGCCAAAGGTTCCTCTGCCATTGACAGCCCCAGAGCGCAGATCGTTTCTTGGGAAACGGTTGCCGAGCGCATTGGAGAACTGCTTGAAAATGGTCGGTTCGCAACTAATGTGGAACTGGTAGAAGCATCCGGATATGAGCGTCAGAAGTTGGCAGAATCCCTGTGGCATCTTTATCACGATTTGAGTGAAGAAGCCCGTTCCAGCAACTATCTGGCAATTCTTCATCAGGAACCGTTTCGTGGTTTCCCTGACGAAACCGCAGACTTGGCTGAAAAGTTGGATGACCCTCGTTTCCACGCAACCTTGGTACAGCAGTATTCGGAATTTAGAAAAACCCTTGCGGAAAATCCCGATCTGCTTCGTTTTCACTATCACAAGCTGAATCTCATTCAGAAACAGCTGTATGAGTTGAATATGCCTTTGCGTGAGTATCAGACCGATATGATGCAGATGCCCCTTGTCCGCCAGTTCATTACGGATGATGAAGTCAATGCAGACTTGACCCGTGGAAGCGGCTTTTCCGGTGGTAAAGCCCGTATTTATAACTACTGGCAGGAGAATCATTCTGCCAAGGAAAAGATGGACTTCCTGAAGCATGAATACGGAACCGGTGGTCATTCCCATGCCTGCTCTGGTGCAACGCACAGCGGTCAGGATCACGATGCCAAGGGTGTTGCTTACACCAAGAGCGGTTGCGATAAATTGCAGATGTCCTGGGCGCAGGTGGTGCAGAGAATCGACGGTCTGATACGAAAGGGACGCTACCTCAGCCCGGAGGAAGAAGCGGAACGACAGGCTATCGAAGAAGCTAAAACTGATCCGTTGGAAGATGTTTATGACCGTTTCGCAGTGATTGATACCGAGGATGGCGAGTATGCGATCTGGGATAATCAGACCGATGACTACTATGTAGACCCGGAAGGCGTTACGGAATACTTCACGGACGAATGGCTTGCCAATGACTATTTGGAGGAAGTTCGTCAGTCCGTAGCTGCGATGGAGTCGGTTCAGCCAGAAGCGCCTGTGGCAGAGCCTGCCGAAGTTGTGGAAGCATCTGCTTCCGAGGAACCGAAATGGAATTATCAGGTCGGTGACACGGTATATCTGGACGATACAGCTTTCCGTGTGGAGCAGATCACGGACAGAGAAGTTCAGCTGCGTGACCCTACGCTTGCTTATCCCATCTTCCGTGCCGAGAATCGTGAGAATTTCGAGCGTATGCTCTCTCAGGACGAAAGAAACCATGCGGTAAGGGTTGATGCCCAAACCGAAGAAAAGCCCGTTACAGAGGATTTTCTGGGCAAAACCGAACCGAGGGACTACACCCCTGAGTATCAGCTGTTAGACCGTCTGCGTATGGACTGCGAATACTTCCTTGGTGCAGGACAGCACAGCGAAAAGCATCTGTGGGCAGGCAACCGCCATGCACAGATTGCCAAGATGCGTGAGCTGTATGAAATGATTCCCGACAAACCAGAATGGCTGACACCTGAGATGATTAACAGCTACGAGGAGCGCATGGCTCCCCGCTATCTGGTTGCCGCCTACCATCACTTTGAAAACGGCTTCGATGATAAACTGGACTACTACACTCTGGAAGAAGCGGAAAAAGCTGCCCAGGGCTATGTGGACGGAACCATGGAGGATGACGGATTCAAGTACGATGGTGCTGCCGTTTACGATCAGCAGGAGCATAAGTGCATCCGTATCTATGGGGACTACCCTGACGAAAAGGCACACGCACAGGTCAGAGCCAGTGCGGAACCCGAACAGCAGGAACCGGAACACTTCATCGATCATTTTTATGTTGCCGAGGACATTCAGAAGCGGGGTGCGCTGGACATCAAGGAATACAGTTCCTTTGATGATGCCCTGCGAGCCTACTATGCACTTCCTGACACGCAGAGAAAAGCCCTGGGTGCAATGAATACCAGAGATCTGCCGGGTAGTCTGGACTTCGTACAGTGCGTAGATGGAAAGGACACCATCATTCAGGATTATGCCCAGGTGGACGGATGGCAGAATGCCGAAGTCATGGACATTATCGCTCAGCTTGAGCAGTCCATCACCACCAGAGAAATCCCACCTGTTCCTGCGGTGAACTTCCACATCACGGATGACAACATCGGTGAAGGTGGACCGAAGCAGAAATTCGCAAGAAACATCGCAGCCATTGAAACTCTGTTCAAACTGGAAAGCGAGAACAGGAACGCCACTACCGAAGAACAGGAGATTTTGTCGAATTATGTCGGTTGGGGCGGTCTGGCAGATGCCTTTGACCCGGACAAGGGAAATTGGGCGAAGGAGTATCAGACACTGAAAAACCTGCTTTCCGAAGATGAATATGCTGCGGCAAGAGCTTCCACCCTGAACGCACATTACACCAGCCCTACGGTCATTCGCTCCATCTACGATGCGGTCGGACAGATGGGCTTTGAAACAGGAAATATTCTGGAGCCTGCTATGGGTATCGGCAACTTCTTTGGTATGCTCCCTCCTGAAATGCAGAGCAGCCGTTTGTATGGTGTGGAACTGGATTCCATCACCGGCAGAATTGCTCAGAAGCTCTATCCCAACGCAGAAATCAAAGTAGCCGGTTTTGAAACGACAGACCGCCGAGACTTTTACGATCTGGCTGTGGGTAATGTCCCTTTCGGCAACTACAAAGTGTCCGACAAGCCGTATGACAAGCTGGGATTCTCCATTCACAACTATTTCTTTGCCAAGGCTTTGGATCAGGTTCGTCCCGGTGGTGTGGTCGCTTTTGTGACAAGCCGTTACACCATGGATTCCAAGAACTCTGACGCAAGGCGATATATGGCGCAGAGGGCGGAACTGCTTGGTGCAATCCGTCTGCCAAACGATGCCTTTAAGAAAAACGCAGGCACGGAAGTCGTGTCCGACATCCTGTTCCTGCAAAAGCGTGACCATCCGATTGACATTGTACCGGAATGGGTAAACCTTGACCGCACCGAAGAAGGACACACCATGAACAGCTACTTTGTCGCTCATCCTGAAATGGTTCTGGGCGATACGGTGGAAGAAAGTACCGCCTACGGCATGGACATTACAGTGCGTCCCATTGAGGGCATGGAACTGTCCGAACTTCTGAAAGAAGCAGTTTCCCACATCCAAGGAACCTATCAGGCTGTGGAGCTTCCCGAAGCTGACAAGGGTAAGGAAATCGAAACCATTCCTGCAACCCCGGATGTAAAGAATTTCTCTTATACCGTGGTGGATGGCAATGTGTACTTCCGTGAAAACTCCCTGATGCGCCGTGTAGACCTGAATGAGAAAGCAAAAGACCGTGTGATGGGCATGGTGGAACTTCGTGGTATCGTCAACGAGCTGATCGAATATCAGCTTGAGGATTACCCGGATGAAATGATTACTCAGAAACAGGCAGAACTGAATGATGCCTACGATGCGTTTGCCGCAAAGAACGGGCTTATCAATAATCGAGCCAATGGTCAGGCATTTGCTGACGATTCCTCCTACTATCTCCTGTGTTCTCTGGAAAATGTGGATGAGGACGGCAATCTGAAAAGCAAGGCGGATATGTTCACCAAGCGAACCATCAAGCCGGAACGCAGAGTGACGAGCGTGGATACGCCGTCCGAAGCTCTGGCAATCTCTATCGGTGAGCGTGGCAAGGTGGATTTGCCGTTTATGGCACAGCTGCTTGGAACACCTGGAGAATACGATGCGATTCAGGCAGAGCTTCGAGGGGTGATCTTCAAAGACCCGATGGCTCCCGATGCTGTGGAAGTTGGATGGCAGACTGCCGATGATTACCTTTCCGGTGATGTAAGAAGCAAGCTGCGTGTCGCACAGATGGCGGCAGACAGGGATTCTTCCTTCCACATCAATGTGGAAGCCTTGCAGAAAGCACAGCCGAAGGACTTGGATGCGTCCGAGATTGATGTGCGTTTGGGTGCAACATGGATTGATGCCGATTATATTCAGCAGTTCATGGAGGAAACCTTTGAAACGCCGTATTACTTGCGCCGTTCCATTGAGGTCAAGTTCTCCGAGCTGACCGCAGAGTGGCGCATCAACGGTAAGAGTTCTCCCAACTACAACGATGTGGCGGCGTATGTCACCTACGGTACAGAGCGAGCCAACGCATATCGGATTCTGGAGGAAACGCTGAATCTGAAGGATATTCGTATCTATGATACGATTGAAGATGCAGATGGTAAGCAGAAGCGTGTCCTCAATAAAAAAGAAACTACCCTGGCACAGCAGAAACAGCAGGCAATCAAGGATGCGTTCCGAGATTGGATTTGGAGAGATCCGCACAGACGAGAAACCCTTTCCACCAAGTACAACGAACTTTTTAACTCCACCAGACCTCGTGAGTATGATGGCTCTCATATCCGTTTCGGCGGCATGAACCCGGATATTACCCTCCGTGAACACCAGAGAAATGCTATCGCTCATGTGCTATATGGTGGAAATACGCTGCTTGCACACGAAGTTGGTGCGGGCAAGACCTTCGAGATGGCTGCATCGGCTATGGAGAGTAAACGGCTTGGATTGAGCCAGAAATCCCTGTTCGTTGTGCCGAATCACTTGACCTTACAGTGGGCAAACGAGTTCCTGCACCTCTATCCGAGTGCCAAGCTCCTTGTTGCCACCAAGAAGGATTTTGAAACAGCAAACCGTAAGAAGTTCTGCGCTCGTATCGCAACGGGTGACTATGATGCAGTCATCATCGGTCACAGCCAGTTTGAAAAAATCCCGCTTTCTGCCGAACGACAGGAACGGCAGCTGCGGGAGCAGATTGATGAGATCGAGGGTGCGATTGCGGAGCTGAAATGGCAGCGTGGCGAAAACTTCACGATCAAGCAGATGGAGAAAACACGAAAATCATTGGAAGCCAGACTGGACAAGCTCCTTGCCGCTGACAAGAAAGATGATGTCATTACCTTTGAGCAGTTGGGTGTAGACCGGCTGTTTGTGGACGAAAGCCATGCGTTCAAGAATTTGTTCCTCTACACAAAAATGCGAAATGTGGCAGGTCTGTCCACCTCCGAAGCCCAGAAATCTTCGGATATGTTTATGAAGTGCCGCTATATGGATGAGCTGACCGGCGGGCGTGGTGTGATCTTTGCAACCGGTACTCCAGTAAGTAACTCGATGACCGAGCTTTATACGGTCATGCGCTATCTCCAGTACAGTACGCTCCAGCAAAAGAACCTGACCCATTTTGATTCCTGGGCATCGACCTTCGGAGAAACAACAACTGCGATTGAGCTTGCACCGGAGGGAACCGGCTATCGTGCCAGAACCCGATTTGCGAAGTTCTTCAACCTGCCTGAACTGATGAATATGTTCAAGGAGGTTGCCGACATCAAGACCTCTGACCAGTTGCATCTCCCTGTTCCCGAAGCAAAGTTTGAAACGGTTGTGGTTCAGCCCTCTGAGTACCAGAAGGATATGGTGGCTTCCCTTTCAGAGAGAGCAGCAGATGTTCATGCCGGTATTGTAGACCCGTCCGTCGATAATATGCTCAAGATTACCAGCGACGGACGAAAATTGGGACTGGATCAGCGGCTAATGAACACCCTGTTACCCGATGACCCTGACAGCAAGCTCAATGCCTGCGTGGGAAATATCCTGCGTATCTGGCAGGACGGTCAGGCTGACAAATTGACCCAGTTGGTGTTCTGCGACCTTAGCACACCGAAAAATGATGGAACCTTCAATGTCTATGATGATGTCAAAACCAAGCTGATTGCAAACGGTGTGCCTGCGGAAGAAGTTGCCTTTATCCATGATGCAGATACCGAGGCAAAGAAAAAAGACCTCTTTGCCAAGGTTCGTACCGGGCAGGTGCGAGTGCTTCTTGGCAGTACGCAAAAGATGGGTGCAGGAACCAACGTCCAGGACAAATTGGTGGCAGTTCACCACTTGGATGTGGGTTGGCGTCCGTCTGATATGACCCAGAGAAACGGTCGTATCATCCGTCAGGGCAACCGGAACAAAGAGGTTCAGGTGTATCAGTATGTGACCGAGGGAACCTTCGATGCCTACCTGTATCAGACCTTGGAAAACAAGCAGAAGTTTATTTCTCAGATTATGACCTCCAAATCACCGGTTCGCTCCTGTGACGATGTGGATGAGCAGGCGCTGTCCTATGCGGAGATCAAGGCGCTGTGTGCCGGCAATCCGCTTATCAAGGAAAAGATGGACTTGGACATTGATGTGGCAAGGCTGAAGGTGCTGAAAGCTGACCACCAGAGCCAGCAGTACCGTATGGAAGATAAGCTTCTGAAATACTTCCCGGCTGAGATTGAAAAGCAGACAGGCTATATTCATGGCTTTGAAGCTGATATTAAAACCGTGGAAGCACACCCGCAGATTGCCGATGGCTTTTGCGGCATGGAAATCATGGGCAAAGCCTACACCGAAAAGGCAGATGCCGGTGAAATCCTCCTTGCGGCTTGTAAGGACACGAAAAGTGCCGATCCGGTTCCTCTTGGCAGTTACCGTGGCTTTCAGATGGAGCTTTCGTTTGACAGTTTCCGGAACGAGTTCGATGTGACCCTGAAGGGCGCTGTGAGCCACAGAGTAGCCCTTGGAACGGACGCACGAGGAAATATCACCCGACTGGACAATGCCCTTGCAGGCATCCTTGAGCGCTTAGAACGAGCCAATGAGCAGTTGAATAATCTCTACAATCAGCAGGAAGCAGCCAAGGCGGAGGTTGGAAAACCGTTCCCGCAGGAAGCAGAGCTGACAGCCAAAAGTCAGCGACTGGCAGAACTGGATGCAGCCCTGAATATGGAGGACTCTGTGGAAAATCGTGACGAAAGAAGCGAGTCAGAGCGTCCTTCTGTGTTGGCTGATCTGAAATCCAAAGCGGAGCATATCCCGCCTGCAAAATACTCTGAAACCCGTGAGGAGGTGTTGTAATGGCAAAGCGAGATCAGGATGTTCATTTCCTTGCATCCAAGGAGGAGGTCGAGCGAATCCATGAGAAGATGGACGAGCTTGGCATCCGCAGCATGGGAGCCTATCTGCGGAAAATGGCTCTGGATGGTTACTGTATCAGACTGGATTTGCAGGATGTGAAAGCCCTGGTTTCGCTCCTGCGAATCTGCTCCAACAACCTGAATCAGTACGCCAAACGAGCGAACGAAACAGGCAGCATCTATTGTGCTGACATTGAGAATTTGCAAAAAAGGCTGGAGGAGATCTGGACGGATATGAGAGAAGTTCTTGTCCGTCTGTCCTCAATCCAGTAATCCGACAACTTGCCGGGAAGTCGCAGTTTCGACTGCGGCTTTTACATAAGGAAATATCCTTTCGTTGGTTGAAATATTCACATTGATACACTACAATGTTGTTAAAGAAATTTGCCAGGAAACAGATTGATAAATTGGAAGTTACAGGAGGAGAGTTTATGAATATGATGTTTGATTTGATTTTTCCAGTTATGTTTTTACTGATATTTGGGATGATCCTATTTACCTTCATAAGTGGAATAAGAACTTGGAATAAAAATAATAATTCTCCCCGTTTAACGGTGGAAGCCAGGGTGGCTGCCAAGCGACAGAATACGACACATCACAACGAGCCGGTTGGAGGAGACACTTCAGGAACTCACGGATATCATACTACCACCAGCACCTCTTATTATGTTACTTTTGAGGTGGAAAGCGGTGATCGGATGGAATTTTCTGTATATGGAAAAGAGTATGGAATGCTGGCAGAAGGAGACGAAGGAAAGCTGACATTCCAGGGAAGTCGTTATCTGGGATTCGAGAGAGATATTGAAAAATAGAAGTAGAATTTCAAGTTTGTAGAATTAAGAAAATCGGAATTTGAATGGGAGATGAGACTATGGAAAAAATCAAAAGTTTGAATCGCTATCAAAAGGGTGTCCTAATATTTATGATTGCTATGGCACTGGTATTTGCGTTGATTTATCCCATGACAATCTCACAAGTTGGATTTGAATATAAGAACACAATTCTTGTCCCAAGTCAAGAAGATGGCAGTACGGTGTATTCCGGTAAAATCCAAGGAAAACAGGCACATTTTACGGTGTCGAAGGATAAGACCGTTGTATTTCAGTATGGCGATAAAACCTATGGCCCTTATACAGCAAAAGAAGATCCTACAGCTATTCCGAGGAACGAAGAAATGGCAGAATATATGACCGGTATGGAGCTTCGTCAAGGAGGAGATATTTTGTTTCGTGGGGGTGTTTTGGAGACAGGGGATTCATATTGGCTATACAATGAGGACGGAACCTTAGATAACTTTGGATTTTCTTATGTAACCAGTGATGGGATCGAGAGGGATGAAAACGGGGACGTAATTGATTCCGTGGAGCCATCTGCAGCTACTATACTGGAACTGATGAACGCTCCCGAGCTGACACATAAGGGCGAATGGTTTGCATGGTTTGGGGCTGTATTTATCTGCGTTCTCAATACAATTTCTATTTTGTTTGCAGATGAGCTGTTCCGTTGGAGTTTGGCATTTCGGATCCGCAATGTCGACCACGCAGAGCCGTCTGATTGGGAAATTGCAGGAAGATATATCGGCTGGACTGTTCTGACGATCATGGCATTGGTACTCTTTATTATGGGGCTGCAATAGTACAACTTCCAGTTTTTGAAACTGAGAAATCGCAATTTTATGAGGTGATCATATGAGCAAAAGAAAGAACTTGACCAATAGGCTCATTGCTGTCCTGCTGATTGTTTTGGGTCTTATATTTGGTGTCACATGGAATAGTGCGAAGTTTTGCATTGGAGATGAAATCTTCATTGCCTTGGGTATATCTCCTTGGTCAAATGGTTCAAGTGGAACACATTATCCTGCTATTATTGGTAGTTTTATTATTTTGGTTGGAACAAGTATCTTGAACTTAACTTTGCAAAAGAAAGCTCGTTTTTGGATTTGGGCGGCTGTTATTCTATCTCTCATTTTGTTTAATTTGTTTTTCACTTATATGTAAATATAAATTCAAGTTTGTCAATTACAGGTGACATTGAAGGAATATCACTACACATAGCAAATGATTTGCTGCTTTTTATTTTTATCAGGGTAGTCCATAGTGGGCTGCCTTTTGTTATACAAAATGGAGACAATCAGGGAATCTGTAAAAAGAGGCATGGGCGGCGCAATTTACGGTATTGCAAGTGTTACTATATTTGTTAGATTTTTACAAACATACCCTGTACACAAAAATTTCACTTGTAATCTGGCAGTATATCGACTACACTTTACACATTCCAATCTGATAGGAAGGATAAGAAAGAATATGAGAAAGAAATGGATTTTTACCGGAGCGGCATTTGCACTTGCAATGACCCTGACCGGATGCAGAGATAATGCGGCAGCCAGTATTCCGCAGCAAAGCAGCCAGGAGCAGACGAAGGAGCAGACACAGATGATCCCTATGGAGGAGGCACAGGAAGCGGCGTTAAAAGCAGCGGATATTGAAGCGGCAGATGCAGACATTTCAGCCACGACCTTAAGTGAGGTGGCGGGAGTGGCCTGCTATAAGGTGGAATTTACTTCCGGAGAGTATGCCTACGCCTACACGATCAATGCAGAGACAGGAGCTGTCATGGAAATGAGCAGCCAAGAACAGAATGCGCAGGCTTCCGGGACACAGACGGAGACGGCAGACCCCGCTGCCCCTGCTCCGGCACAGAATGCAACAGGTACCGGAACCGTGGATGAAGCAGCAGCACAGAAGATCGCACTGGAGCATGCCGGAGTGAAGGCAGCGGATGCAACGATCACCAAGTCAAAGCTTGACTATGAAGACGGACGTCAGGTATATGACATTGAATGGTATGCAGGCGGTGCAAAGTATGACTATGAGATTGCGACAGACACCGGAGAGATCATCAGCTCCGCATATGAAGAAAAAACGATGGGAGCAGACAGCAAGAACGTTACGGTCAGTGAGGCAGATGCAAAGAAAACAGCCCTTGACCGTGTAAGCGGAGCAACGGACAAGGATCTCTACGAATGGAAGCTTGATTATGATGACGGACGTCCGGAATACGAAGGAAAGATCATCTACGGTGGAACGGAATACGAATTCACGATTGATGCAGCGACCGGATCCGTAATGGAGTGGGATGCTGAGAAGGTCCGTTAAGACAGACAGGAGAAGTAGTTGTGTACAAAGATTATCAATGACCAGTTAACAGATTTATTTTATAACTTTATCGAGATGGAAGACCGTATTGCGGCCAATGACCGGTAGAAATTGTGAATTTGTTTAAAAATCATCCACGAGACACATACGATCTTATTTTGATGGATATTATGATGCCAAACATGGATGGACACCAAGCAACGAAAGCCATTCGAGCCCTAGGTATAGAGCGATCCGATGCAGTTACGATTCCAATTATAGCTTTGTCTGCAAATGCTTTTATAGATGATATTCAGGAATCCTTGAATTCAGGCATGAATGACCATATTTCCAAGCCGATTAACATGGAGGAATTAATCGATACCATCACTAAATGCATTAAACACGATTAGGAAAACAAAGAAGTTAATTCTGATGAAAAGTTTGCACTGGTCTTGTCGGATGCGAAAGTGCAAGTTTCCTATGATTATGATACGGGTCGCATCACCACATTTCTTATCAGCACCCAGCACCAGTAGGACACCTCCGTTATGGATATTCGCCCGCTGGCGGAAGCTGTCATGGAAACCGCCGGAAAGATCAAGAACGACAATATGTCCGATCAGGATTTCTACAAATTCTTGTTTGACGAACAAAATCTGAAAACATTAGGGCGCAGAGGAGATAGAATCCTTTGCGTCCTTTCTTCTTACATAAGGGTTGACATCATTGCGTTATGGCAGATACCCTTGTACAATATAATTAAAAGAAAGGGGTTGAGCCTATGAAGCTGGTATTGAAGATATTGGCACTGCCGGTGCTGTTC
>OGEP01002402.1_pt1 | contig 16486 bp, 17 predicted proteins | sample 1570721 | NCBI WGS metagenome assembly OGEP01 (sample SAMEA2582131, study PRJEB24529) | metagenome | biome: Human gut stool | place: China | collected 2011 | reverse complement strand
TTGGAAAGACACGGATCATCGAAGATGCAAACATTCGGTTGGTTAGAAATTCCACATTTTTTGAACCGAATTTTCATCTCCATTTCCACATGAAATCTCCAAGTGTGTTTCATATAATATTACTTATCAGCTCCAAACACGATATGCTTATTGCGGCAGTTCCTTTCTATTCTTCCATATGTTCCCAGTCGATCTTATGCTCCTTAAAATAGTACTCTCTGTCGTGTTCCCAGACTTCCCGCAATACCTTGCACGGCGTGCCGACCGCGACAACGTTCGACGGCAGGTCATGCGTCACCACGCTCCCCGCTCCGATCACGACATTGTCGCCTATGATAATGCCCGGCATAATCATGACGCCGGATCCAATCCAGCAGTTCCTGCCGATATGAATGGCAGCGTTATACTGGTACCCCTGTTCGCGCAATTCCGGAAGAATCGGATGTCCTGCCGTCGTCACCGTGACATTCGGTCCGAACATCGTGTAATCCCCCACATAGATATGCGTATCGTCCACCATCGTCAGATTAAAGTTTGCATAAATATTTTTTCCGAAATGCACATGCGCCCCGCCGAAATTTGCATGAAACGGCGGCTCGATATAGCAGCCATCCCCGATCTCGGCAAACATCTCCTTTAGTATGGCAGTGCGCTTTTCCGTCTCTCTCCTTTGTGTTCCTGTCCATCTTCCCTCTCCTCTGCCGTGTGCTCTCAGTCATCGCAGCAGAACAGATAGTAACCGGCGATCATGCATAATACCAGAAGAAGGAACCCAAAGAAACGGCTGTGGAGCACGAGCATCACCAGCATCCCCATGGAAAAGCAAAACAGTGCAAATCCCATCATCCGCTTCATAAGATCCCCCAAACAATCTGTCTCTTCATCATATGCATCTGCCGGAAGTTTCTCTACTGTTTTTTAGTTTTCTTCTTTGTTCACGGAATCCTTTAAGATGTCCTCCATCTCTTTGCCAGCCGCTTCTCTCGCCTTCGTCTCATCCTCGTCTGCAGCGGACGCTGTATCGGCTGCGACCTGATTCCTGGAGGTAAATTTGTTCACAAAATCCGGCACCATATCCAGAATCTTTGTGACGCCGTCCTGGTTCTTGATGTTCACGAGCTTCGTGGTACCGTTCTGGATCACCAGCACAGCGCTCGGCATAATCTTGCCGCCCATACCGCCTGCTCCGTTGTTCTTCTTATCCTGTGAAAATGCTCCTGCGGCAACTCCAAATGATACATCCACGAGCGGAAGAATGATGGTATCCCCGATATGAATCGCATCGCCCACCACCGTCTTCGTCGTAATAAAACTGTCCATTCCCTTAAACAGGGATTCTACTGTTGTGTGAAAACTGTTATCTGCCATAATGTTACCCCTTTCTTATCCTTTATCTGTGCATCAGCCATTTCAGCCAGATGCGGAACTCCTTTTTGCCAAGCAGCCGGACTGCCGATACTGCGATATGCAGTCCTCTTGCACGCCCTTTTATATCAAATGTGCCTGTTACATAGGTATTCTCCGCTTCAAAGTCCGGATATACCTGCACCTGATACCGATACAGAAACGGAAGCATACATAAGCCCCCGAGCACCTGCCCGGTCAGCGCCGGATCCCCCATGGAAAATGTCAGATCCGTCTGGATCCTTCGGAATTTAAAATGGGTCAGCAGGTATTTTAACTCTGTAAAAATGAGCGGCAGCACCTCTCTGTGCCGCTCGTCCGTCAAAAACGTACGGACATCTTTTATTTTCTTAAGAGCCTCTTTTATGCCGGCACGAAACTGCCGCAGTTTTCTGATGAGTCCTGCAAAAAATGCACGGATACGCTCCCATATCCGCCGAAACAGCCCGCCGCGCTGCTTTCTGCGCACAGCCGGATTCGCTTGTTCCAGTTCCTTATGCTCCGCAGGATCCGGCTCCTTCGCCCCGGCGCAGACTTTCTTCGCCTGCCTCTCGTCGAACCGTTCCGCCTCTCCCTGCTCCCCGTCTGCCAAGATGCCTTCTGTTTTCTGCTCACTGTCTGCCAGGGGGGCATCTGCCGCACTGCGCTCTTCGGGTTCTTCTGCACCGTCCTCCCGGTCATCCTCCCCGGGTTCTCCATCGTCCGGCTTTTTTCCTTTCCGGGTGATCCCAAAGATCCGCAGCTGTGAAGAAAACCCTTCCTCTTCGTACGCTGCCCTCCAGCTTACCGCATGCAAAAGCCATGTCACCGCAATCCGGACGGTCGTCTTCTCCCCGATGCTGCCGCTCACCTGATACCGCACCGGAACAAAAAGCACCACTGCCAAAATGAGCAGGATCAGTCCAAGCAGGATCAGCAGGATGATTCCAATTATTTTTAATATCAGCAATAGAACTGCCATTATCCCTCCCTGCCGCTCCGGTGCTCATCCAGATAACTGCGCACAAAAAACGCTCCTGTGTTCCGGTATACTTCATCCACAATCGACACCGCCACTTCCAGCGCCTCATCATAACTCCCGGCAAGTCCGGCAATCTTAAGGTCTTTCTTCGGATACCCTTTCTGCAAAAGTTCGGCAGCCGGGATAATATCCAGAAGATTTTTGTCATTCGACGCAGGCGCGATCACATAAATGCCGATCTGTCCCGCATTGTGGTCGATTTTCCACTTCACGCGCTTTGTCTTATGTACAATACTTTCCCCTACATATAACTCGTCATACCATGTCATGCATGCTCTCCATATCACACTGCTCTAAAAGTATTTGTGATTTCCCCACAAATTACTCTTCTTAAGCTCCAGATATTCATTGTAAGCTTTCTCCAGAATCTGTTTTTCGTTCGGAAACTTCAAGAGATGATACGCTTCGTGATACTTATAATATCCGGAATCAACAAAATATTCTTCCCGCTGCGGCTTGCTGTAATAACTGTCTGCCATCATAAGATACCAGTGGACGTCCTTCTCCACCGTGTCCTCCGGTACCGTAAAGGAATACTGGCTCTTGCCGACATATTTGATAATTGCCGCCTTCACCCCGGTCTCCTCCAACACCTCACGCGTTGCCGTATCCGGATACTCCTCCCCGGCTTCCACCGTCCCCTTGGGCAGAACCCAGCCTTCATACTTGTTCTTATAATTCTTGTATAAAAGCAATATCTTACCACGGAATATTACCACACCGCCACAGCTTGTTGCCTCTATCATTGCAATACCTCCCGATGTGGTCTTTTCATAATTATATCCAGTATAATACTTTTTCAGACTTCACGCAACCTCGTATGCGCTTAGTTCTCCCATGTATAATACGCATCAAAGATCTGTTTTGCAATCGGGACCGCATACTCGCTTCCCACGCCGGAATTCTCCACGATCACCGCCACCGCGATGTCCGGTTCCTCCCCGTTATACGCATATCCCATAAACCAGGAATGTGTGGCGTCCGAGCTGGATGAGAACTCCGCCGAACCCGTCTTTCCGGCTGCCTCATAGCTGTCGCTCTTTAACTTGGTCGCTGTTCCTTCCTCCACAACATAGCGCATATATTCCTGCAAAACGGAAGCATCGCTCTCCGAGAGCAGTGTTTTGTACTCCGCAGGCTCATACTGCTCCACAACCTCGTCCTCCGCATCCGTGATGCGGTCAATCACATACGGCTTCATCAGCACACCGTCGTTGGCGATCGCAGAAGCGATTAACGCCATGTGAAACGGTGTCACAAGCGTCTTACCCTGTCCGATGGACGTCTCCATCACCGCTGAATCGCTGTCTCCCGGCTCCAGCACAAAGCTGCTCTTCGACGACTCGAAATCCGTCGGAAGCGCGGTATTAAACAGCATCTGGTCACAGAGATCATCAAACTGTTCCAGATCCAGTGTGAGTCCTAAGGACGCATAGGAGGAATTACACGAATTTGCGAAGGAGATCTTTAAATCCTCCGATCCGTGCCGCTTATTGTTATGGCAGTGGATGGTCTTTGTGCCCACGGTATACTCGCCGCTGCAGTCAAAATGATAGTCCGCATAATCCGCATTCTCATGAATGTACTCGAGCGTGGTAAAGATCTTAAACGTCGATCCCGGCGGATACAGCCCCTGGGTGGCACGGTTTAGAAGAACCGAGCTGTCACTGTCGTCCGACACAAAGGTATCCCAGTCATCCGCGATCGTGTTCGGATCGAAATCCGGCTTTGACACCATGGCAAGGATCCTGCCTGTCTCCGGCTCCATCACAACGACCGCCCCGTCATAGCTTCCCAGTGCATCGTACGCCTGAAGCTGCAGATCATAATTCAACGTCGTTGTGACACTGTCCCCCGGATTTTTCTCTCCCCTGATCTCACTGACCGCCTTCTCCATATACAGAATGTTGGAGCGCAGCAGATTGAAATTCGCCATCGCCTCAATGCCGGAAGTACCGTGTGTGGAATATCCGACAACATGCGCAAAGATCCTGCCCGCCGGATACTTTCTCGTCTCATTTCCCTCTGCATCCGTAACCGTCTCCGCCAGTGTGACTCCGTCGGCGGAATAGATACTGCCGCGCACGACGCTGCGCGTAAAGAGCTCCTGCCGTTTGTTGTACGGATTATTGATAAACTGTTCGCTCTCCACCTGCTCAAAATACACAAAATAGCCCATCAGGCACAGAAACAACCCCAGAAAAGAGTAGGTTACTACCGCAAATTCCCGGTTTTTTGTATTCTTTTTTTTCTTTCCGTTTTTATGAAAAAGTTTCCACATCTTCGTCAAATCCTGTTTTTCTTCGTCTTGGCGGTGCTGCATTTTTTCTTTCATTTGCTGCCCCCTCATCCTGCCGTCTGATGTATAAGCCCTGCACAACGGCAAACATGATCATCGTTGAAAATAGCGAGCTTCCTCCGTAGCTGACAAGCGGAAGCGTGACTCCTGTCGACGGAATAAATTTTGTGACTCCCCCGACGGTGAGGAACACCTGAAATCCGTATACGGTTCCCAGTCCCAGCGCAATCAGCTTGTAAAACTGCTCCTTCATCTGCATCGCCACGTTAAAAAACATCAAAAAGCAGCTGATGCACACCATCAAAAGACAGATTGCAAAAATGCCGCCCATCTCCTCCGCAATGGCGGAAAAGATAAAGTCCTGCTCGACCACCGGAATCTTTTCCGGCATCCCCTGGTATAGTCCCATTCCAAACCAGCCGCCGGTACCGATGGCGAACAGGGACTGGCAGATCTGGTAGCCCTCATTCTCAATTCTTGAGAGCGGATCCTGCCATGCCAGGACACGCACGCGCACGTGGGAAAACAGCTGATATGCCACCACCGCGGCAATACATCCGGTCAGAAGTCCTCCCGCAAAATAGAACAGCTTTCTGGTCGCCACATAGAGCATCACCAGGTAGGTCACAAAGAAGATCAGTGCTCCTCCCAGATCTCTCGATAACACCAGAATCAGGACATGCACCGCTGCCAGCACCGTCGCGATGCACACGTGCTTCAAATCCGTATTCTCGTAAAGCATACATGCCACAAAAAATACAAATATGATCTTGACAAATTCACTTGGCTGAACCGATATTCCGGCAATCGAGATTGATATTTTCGCACCGCTGCTCGTGATTCCGAACGCCAGAACCGCCAGAAGACTGATGATCCCGGCAGCAGCGTAAAGCCACGGCATTTTCCGCAAAAAGCGCACTTTCTGAATCAGCACCGGTATAATGAGCGAACACACCATCGCCCCCACCGCAATGGCAAACTGCCGGATCGCCTTGTCAAAGGAAAGCCTTGTAATCATAATAAACCCGATCATTAACAGCATGCACATATTGTTGATCAAAAGCCCGGAAGCCCTTCCGTACACCAGGCGGTAACTGGAAATTGTGACGGCAATAAACGCCGCCTGCACCACATAGAACAAAATCATGCGGATATCGTCCGTCACCGCGTAGATTGCCAGAAACGCATCCAGATGAATGAGATACATCAGGCACATCTGACGCTTAAATATCTTCGCCCTTTTCTCCGGGGTAAGCTTCCCACGGAATGAGGAAAAACACTCGTACGTATAGAACGCGAACAAAAGTGTCATGAGATATTTTGATAATTCTACAATCAAATCTGTCATTGGTTATTCGACCCCTCGTTTATAATGTCCCCTCGTGTAGCCGTCGGGAAACAGTTCCTTTACGCTGTGTTTTCCGGAAAGGAACGTCCGCTCAAAAAGATCCAGTATGAAAGCCGCCTGCTCTTCCTCCTCAATCGTAAACGATATCCGGTATGCGGCAATTCCCATGCGTAAAAAATCCGCGCGTTCGTCAAAAAGCATGAGCGGCGTGGTATTATAGATCGTATTATAACACTCCGTGCAGTTATTTTTGACCGGGAAATATTTTCCATATCGATCCTTCAGATATAAGATTCCGCGCTTCCTATCACACTTCTCCGTGTTCGCATGCACGCACTGCGCGGATGTCATCAGTGGAAGATAACCGTAGACCATCGCCTCGCTGTGATGATTGTCTCTCGCAAACAGTTCGCTCCGGTTGAGTTCAAGCGGTACGGTATCGCGCTCTGGTGCAAGCTGCAAAAACACATCCCGCGCTGCACTGTTCCAGCTATAGAGACTGTGATCTAAAATTAACGGCGTCTCCGCACCCAGCTCCTGCCGCACAAATGCGGCGGCATCGTAACTTTTTGCCACAAATCCGTCCAGCGGCAATGCCTTTAAGTGCTCTATATTCTCCCTGTAAAATGCTGCCGTTCTGCTGCGAAATACCGCCGGCAGAATATAATAGAATTTCTTTCCCGCCAGGTGTGCCTCTCCTGCATCTTTTAAAAGTGCCGTCCATAATTCATCCCTGGTATAGCAGCTGCTGTCCGCATAAATCCCATGTACAAAGGAAGAACGAAGCACCACCGGCAGCAGACACCGGTTCTCCAACGAAACGATGACCGTTTTACCGGCATCCTCTGCTTCTCTTCGCTCCTCCTGCCGCGTCCTTTTGTCCGCGCCACAGCCTAACTTCTCCGCCTCCGGGGACGCTGCCCCATCCCTGCGGTATCCCTGCAGAAGCTTCTCCTCCAGTGCAAGAAGTGCCTCCCTACGCAGCGCGTTTAGTGCCTGCACCGGCAGAAAAACATCCTCGTCCATCTCAATGGCCAGCTGTTCAAATGCAAACGGTGTATTTCCTGTTTTTCTCATACAGACGTCCACCCTGTCACGCGAGAGCGGCTGTTTCTGCGCCTGCAATACCTGCTCCCCCTCACACGTAATCTCACATTCTTCACATTGCAGTTTCAGTGTAGCAGATAAATCTTTTTTTAATCTTAAGAATCCATTGATTTTTTCTTTGATTTCCTGTTCCGGCCGCACTTTGATATAGTGTTCCCGCACCGTCTTCTGCAGTGCCTCGTCTGTCTTCGCATGTCCCGGGGAATCAAAGGTAATCATCTCCCTGCCATTTCTGCGGAAATAGTACCCGTCGGTAAAACCGCTGCGGTTGCCGAGCGCCAGCAGCTTTCTGTGATCCTCCTCCGTTACCGCGTAAGCCTTCTTCGCCCGCCGGCGTGCCTCATCCTCGCTGCAGCCGCCCGCTCTCTCCTCATTCAGCCGGTCCAGATAACGGTCCATATACTGCCGGTAAACGGATACAACGCCTGCCGCATACTCCGCCTGCTTCATCCGTCCCTCAATCTTAAAGGAGAATATGCCGCTCTCTGCAAGTGCGGGAATGGCATCAATCGTACACAGATCCTTCGGGCTTAACACGTAATTGCCGCACGCGATACGGGATTTCTGATCCTTTTTGTAGACCTCATAGGGAAGCCGGCACGGCTGTGCACAGCGCCCACGGTTGCCGCTTCTGCCGCCCAGCATACTGCTGAGCAGACATTGCCCGGAATAACAGTAACACAGTGCACCGTGCACAAAACTCTCGATCTCGATTCCCACCTTGTCATGGATTTCTCTTATCTCGGCAAACGACATCTCCCGCGCCATGACCACCCGGCTCGCACCGAGCTGCTTCATGTACGCCGCACCCGCCGCGCCGGTCACAGTCATCTGCGTGCTGGTGTGAATATCCATCCCGGGGAACATGCTTCGTATCCTTGCAAACGCCCCCATATCCTGCACGATCACCGCATCGAGCCCCTGCTCGTAATACGGCAGCAGATACTCATAGAGTCCCTGTTCCAGTTCCTCCTCCTTGAACAGGGTGTTCACCGTCAGATACACCTGTCTGCCATGGATATGTGCATAGTCGATGGCACGCAGCAATTCTTCCTCATTAAAATTATTCGCATATGCGCGGGCTCCAAAATGGCTGCCGCCCAGATATACCGCGTCCGCCCCCGCCCGTATGACCGCCTCAAACGTCTCGTATGATCCCGCCGGAGCCAGCAGTTCCAATTCTCTTTTCTGCATCATTTTTCTTACCTGTTATATGAAAATAAGGGACGAAAGCAAATCTCTTACGTCCCCGTATTGTCTATTCTTCTGTTTTATCTTTTTCCGGTACTTTGCCGAGCAGCGCATCCTCGAGACTCGCCTCCAGCTTAGCCTTGTTGATTAAAAGCTCCTTGTTCTGCTCCTCGAGCTCTTTTCTGGCTTTCTCGTCGCTCTCTGCCTTGATCTGATTGGAAATAAGATCATGTTTGAGATCGTAGATTTCCTTTTCCTTCTGCTCGATCTCACGCTCAAGCTTCTCCACCTGTGTCTTCGCCTTAAAGTAATCATCCGCGATATTTAACTGCAACAGCGTCGCCTTCATGTCGCCGGATAGATGTCTTAACTCTTCCATGCCCTGAAACTCGCCCAGCTTATTGTTGATATAGGTGGCAACCTTCTGTAGGTACTCCTCGCCCTCATAACCGCTCAGTGTGTATACCTTTCCACCGATGATCACTTCGGCGCTTGTCTTCTCTGCCATACCATTTCCTCCAAACTCGGGTATCCGCTACAATATATAGTATATTATACTGACATATTTAAGGAAAAGCAACTATTTCTATACGGAATGTTCGATTCCCAGATGCTGGTATGCCAGCTCTGTCACCACCCGTCCCTTCGGCGTGCGGTTGATCAGCCCGTTCTTTACCAGATACGGTTCATATACGTCCTCGATGGTTCCGGCATCCTCACCGATCGCTGCCGCCAGCGTGTCCAGCCCGACCGGTCCGCCCGCAAATTTTCCGATTATCGTCATCAAAATGTTCCTGTCATTCTGATCGAGCCCCATCTTGTCAACCTCCAGCAGATCCAGTGCAAAGGACGCTACCTCCTTTGAAATCCGGCCGTCGTATTTTACCTGCGCGAAATCGCGCACGCGCTTTAACAGCCGGTTCGCCAGACGCGGGGTTCCGCGCGAGCGTCTCGCCATCTCGTAAGCACCTTCCTCATCGATCTCCACCCCAAGTGTCAATGCCGAATGCAGGATGATCGTTTTTAACTCCTCCACCGTGTAGAACTCCAGATGATGCACCACGCCAAAACGGTCTCTTAACGGTGCCGACAAAAGTCCCGCGCGCGTGGTCGCTCCCACCAGGGTAAACTTCGGCAGATCCAGACGGATGGAGCGCGCTGTGGCTCCCTTGCCGATCATGATATCAATGGCATAATCCTCCATTGCCGGGTACAGCACCTCCTCCACCTGGCGGTTCAGCCGGTGGATCTCGTCGACAAAGAGGACATCTCCCTCCTGCAGATTACTCAGGATCGCTGCCATTTCCCCCGGTTTTCCGATGGCAGGTCCCGAAGTGACCTTCATATGTGTTCCCATCTCATTGGCAATGATTCCGGCGAGCGTGGTCTTTCCAAGTCCGGGCGGTCCGTAGAACAGCACATGGTCGAGGGATTCCCCCCTCGCCTTTGCCGCCTCGATATATATTTTTAAATTTTCCTTTGCCTTCTGCTGTCCGATATAATCGTCCAGCGTCTGCGGCCGGAGACTTTTCTCGATCTTAAGATCTTCCTCCTGCACCTGCGTGGATATGACCCGCTTCTCCATGTCCCAGCTTTCCTTTCTTCCGCCTTGCCGCTTCCCTTACTACAGGAATGCCATATTCTTAAGCGCGGCTTTTAACAGTGTTTCCACATCCATATCATCCGTGATCTCAATGCCGTTTAACGCCTTTAACGCTTCCGAAGAGGCATAGCCGAGCGCCACAAGCGCCTGCACCGCCTCATTCTTCACACCGTTGCTTCCGTTCTCGTTCTGTCTGCTCACATGCTCGGATTTAAGTTCAAACGCCTCCTCAAGCGACAGCTTGTCCTTCAGTTCTAAAATCACACGCTGTGCCGTCTTTGCACCGATTCCGGGCGCTTTGGCGATCGCCTTCGCGTCATCGCCAAGCACCGCAAATCGCAGATCATCGGTTGTCATCACAGACAGCACCGCCAGCGCCCCCTTCGGGCCGATACCGTTGACGCCGATTAACAGCTTGAAGACACGCAGGTCATCCTTCGTCAGGAACCCGTACAGAATCATCGCATCTTCGCGCACATTCAGATACGTATAGAGCTTGACTTCCTCTCCCACAGCCGGAAGATAGTCAAACGTCTGCCCGGTGGTATAAATCCGGTATCCGATTCCGCCTGTCTCCACAACCACGCTCTCTTCTTCCACATCCGCAAGGACGCCTTTTATATATGCGTACACACGTATTTCCTCCTTATCGTTTCAGCCGTCCGCCAATCCTTAGTATGATCTCCTGGGCTGCCACACCGATCAGCAGTCCCGTAACGATGCCTGCCACTAAAAGCACCGGCAGATAGTAAAAAATGTTGATATTCTCCACCACAAACGCCGCCACGGCAATCTGACCGATGTTATGCGACATTCCGCCCGCGACACTGACCGGCAGCACACCGAGCTTTCCGGTCCGTTTCAAAAGATACATCACCAGAAAGCTGAACATTCCGCCGGCAAGGCTGTATAAGATACTGAACAGATTGCCAAACAGAAAACCCGCCAGTACAATCCGGAGCATCGAGATGGCAAACGCCTCCTTAGTGCCGACACAGTACAGCATCAGTACCACCACAATATTGGTGAGCCCCAGCTTTACCCCCGGTATTCCGAAATAAAACGGGATCAGGGATTCCACATAGCTGCAGATTAAGGCAAGCGCAAGAAAAACCCCGAGATACGCCACCTTATCTCGCAATGGAGTCGAATCCGTTTTCTTCACTTCCCGTCACCTCCACAACCACTTTGTTCGGCAGACAGACAATCATCTCATGATTCTTAGAGATTGCCTTCTGATGGACACACAGCTTGTCCGGGCAGTCCGCCTCCGTCATGTCCGCCCTGCCATCGCGGATTGTCAGGACATTCGTTGTCACGCCGTCCTGCACAATCGGTATCTCCTGCTCCTCCCCGAGCGCATAGGTCCCGTACACACTGCCGTCCACAGTGACGCGCACACAGGCACCCGCATCCGCGCGCGTTCCCGTCCGCTCATAGACCACAAGAAATACCGTAACCACGGCAAGCAGTATTGCAAGAAAAATCACATCGTTTCTGCTGATTCGCTTTTTCATACCGTCTGACCTTTTCCGTCTGCCCGCTCGCCAAGGTAATAAAAGCCCCGGCACTCGGTCAGCTTTACATCCAGAATCTTTCCGATCATGTCCGCTGTCCCCGGCAGATGTACCACCGAGTTATTGCTGAGTCTTCCCGTCACAAGCGAAGCATCCTGCTCGTTTTGCTCTTCAATCAGCACCGGCAGCGTCTGTCCGGTCAGCGCCCCCGCTTTTTCTGCGGAGATCTTCTGCACTTCCTTAAGCAGGCGGTCAAAACGCGCCTTGATCACATCCTCCGGCACCTGCTCTTCCATGGATGCCGCCGGTGTCCCGGTACGTTTGGAATAGATAAACGTGAACGCGCTGTCATAACGCACTTTTCGCACCACGTCCATCGTCTCCTCGAAGTCCTCCTCCGTCTCCCCTGGGAATCCCACGATAATATCCGTCGTCAGCGCAATGTCCGGCACTGCCGCGCGGATCTTGTCCACCAGTTCCAGATAATGTTCCTTATCATATCTGCGGTTCATGATCTTTAAGATCCGGCTGCTCCCGGACTGTAATGGCAGGTGCAGATGTTTGCAGATCTTTTTGGATCGTCCCATCACCTCGATCAGCTCGTCCGAGAGATCCTTCGGGTGGGAGGTCATAAAACGGATACGCTCTAACCCCTCAATCTTCTCCACTTCCTCTAAAAGCTGCGCAAACGTCACCGGCTCCTTCAGATTCTTGCCGTAGGAATTGACATTCTGTCCGAGCAGCATGACCTCGACAACGCCGTCCGCCACGAGCTGTTCGATCTCACGGATGATCTCTTTCGGCTCCCTGCTGCGCTCCCTTCCGCGCACATACGGCACGATACAGTAGCTGCAGAAATTATTGCAGCCGAACATGATATTGACGCCGGATTTAAACGAATACTTCCGCTCTACCGGGAGGTCCTCCACGATCTGGTCCGTGTCCTTCCAGATATCAATCGTCATGGAATCCGATTCCATCGCCGTCACAATCAGCTCTGCAAATTTGTAGATATTATGTGTTCCGAAGATCAGATCCACAAAGCGGTAGCTTTCTTTTAATTTTTCAACAACTACCGTCTCCTGCATCATGCAGCCGCAGAGTCCGATCAGCATATGTGGATTTTTCTTTTTATAATTCTGGAGTACCCCGAGTCTTCCATAGACTTTGTTATTTGCATTTTCACGCACCGTGCAGGTATTGTAAATAACAAAATCCGCGTCCTCCGTATCCGTCTCCACATAACCGATACGCTCTAAGATACCGACAAGTTTCTCGGAATCGCGCGCGTTCATCTGGCAGCCGAACGTCGTGACATGAAAGGTCAGCGGACTGCCTTTTTTTGCAGCGAGCTGTTCCACATAATTTTTAGCAATGTCCATGAAGTAATACTGACGCTCCGGCTCACTCTGCGGGATCTGCTTTTTATCCATTATTTCAATGTCTATTTTCTTTTTCATCTTCATCCTTACCATCTACGGACGTGTCTGCCCGTTTCCATATATAATATATTTTGTGCTGGTCAGCGCATCCAGTCCCATCGGTCCTCTTGCATGAAGCTTCTGGGTACTGATGCCGATCTCCGCGCCAAATCCAAATTCAAATCCGTCTGAAAAACGCGTCGATGCGTTGACATAGACGCAGGCAGCATCGATCTCATCCAGGAACCGCTGCGCGTTCGTGTAGTTTTCTGTGATGATTGCCTCCGAATGCTCGGTATTGTAGCGGTTGATGTGTGCGATCGCCTCGTCGAGGGACGACACCGTCTTCACGGAGATCATATAATCGAGATACTCCCTGCCCCAGTCTTCCTCCGTCGCCGCCGACAACAGTTCCTTTTTCAGGTCTCCGCCATTTGCCGCCTCCCGGCGCTCTGCCGCTGCAAGACTTTTCTCATCCGCATGAATAACAACATCCTTCTGCTGCAGTGCCGCCGCAAGCTTTGGCATAAATGCATCCACGATTTTCTCATGGATCACGAGTGATTCACAGGCATTGCACACACCGATCCGCTGGGTCTTTGCGTTTAAAATAATACGGATTGCCATATCGAAATCCGCACTCTCATCCACATAGATATGACAGTTGCCGGTTCCCGTCTCAATCACAGGAATCGTCGCCTGATTGACGACGGCGCGGATCAGCCCTGCTCCTCCGCGCGGAATCAGCACATCCACATATTCGTTCATCTTCATGAACGCAACCGCCGTCTCCCGGCTTGTATCTTCAATCAGCGATACTGCCGCACGCGGAATGCCATGTGCCTCCAAAACTTCCTGCAGAACCGAAACAATGACGATATTGGACAAAATGGCGTCACTGCCGCCTTTTAAGATCACTGCGTTGCCCGTCTTAAAACACAGCGCAAACGCATCCACCGTCACATTCGGTCTCGCCTCATAGATCATGCCGACCACACCGAGCGGGACACGCTTTTTACCGATCATAAGACCGTTCGGGCGCTTCTTCATGGAAAGGACTTCGCCGATCGGATCGGCAAGGTCTGCAACCTGCCGCAGCCCCTCCGCCATCTGCTCCATCCGGGATGGGGTGAGCATCAGACGGTCCAGCAGTCCCTCGGGCATATGATTTTCTCTGCCGCGGGCGAGATCCTTCTCATTCTCGCGGATAATCTCATCGGTATGTGCCACAAGTGCCTCTGCCGCTGCACGCAGCACCTCGTTCTTCGTATTCGTGTCCAGATTGCCGATCTGTCTGCTCACTTCTTTTGCGCTCTTACAAAGTTCTGTCAGTTCCATATTCTTTCCATCCTTTCTGTCAGATCCGATATTCCCGCTCCTCCGTATAAATCCGATGCATCCGCACGTCGGTGGGAAGCACCGTAAGCTGTTCCTCGATCTGCCCTTCAAACGCTACCGCCATGCGGGACAGCTTCGGAAACCTTGCAAAATAGCGGTCATAATAACCGCCGCCATACCCGTACCGGTTCCCCTTACGGTCAAAGACCAGTCCGGGCACCAGCACCACCGCATCCTCTTCCCCGATCCGTTTGCAGCTCTCATCCGGCTCCATCACATGAAAGGCGCCCTCCCGCACCCTGGAAAGCTCTCTGATCCGGTAAAACTCCATCCGGTGTGTGTCCTGCATTCTCTTCACCTGGCCGCAGTCCCGCTGCAGCCGCTCTTTTGAGGTAACCGGAAGCGCCACCGTCTTGCCGTCCGAAAGTGCCTGTGCCAGAAACGGCAGACAGTCAGCCTCCGCGCCGAGCGGATAATAGCCGTAGATGACAGCGCTGTTATGATACCAGTCAGACGCCGCCAGCCTCTCACAGATCTTTCTGCTTTTTTCCTGCACTTCCTCCTGCGGCAGTTCCATCCGCCATGCTTTGTGCCGCGCCCTTATCTGCTGACGCGCCTTCTCCTGTGTCAGCGCTGCGTCAGGAAAGTCCTGTCTTTTTTCCATACTTATCTCCAAGGTTCTCCACAGAACCGTCCGGATTCACCATATCGATATTGTTAAGCTGCGCCGCCAGATTTTTCTTCACATCCGCAACATACTGCTTGCGCAGCAGCGCCTGCTCCTTTTTTTCTTCCTCCGTCAGCCCTTCCGCCTTCGACTTGCGGTATAACGCATTGATTCTGTCAATCTGTTCCTGGTTCATAGTGCTCCTTTTCCTGTATTCTTAACCGATCGTCTCCAAAATAAAATCTTCAATCCGGAAAGATTCTTTCTTCTTTGCCTGAAAAATGGTTCCCTTAAAGGAATCATCAAATATATGATGCAGAATGCAGACATCCCTGCCGTTCGCAATAATCATGTCTGTTCCCGAGAGCGTTGCAATCTTTGCGGCTGTCAGTTTGGTCGCCATGCCGCCGGTTCCAACATCACTGCCGGTCGAACTTTTCGCCATGCCGTAGATTGACGCATCCATCTCCTCCACCACTTCAATGAGCTTTGCATCCGGATTCTTGTGCGGATCGTCGGTAAAAAGCCCATCGATATCCGAGAGCAGGATCAAAAGATCCGCCCCGATCAGAGAAGCCACGATTGCCGAGAGCGTGTCGTTGTCGCCAAACTGCATCTCATAAGTAGAAACCGTATCATTTTCATTCACAATCGGGATTGCGCCAAGACGGAACAATTCGTCGAACGTATTCTTCGCATTCTCTCTCGAGACAGGGTTCACCATCGTGTTCTTCGTCATCAGCACCTGCCCTGCCACCTGATTGTATTCCGCAAAAAGCCGCTGATAGATCATCATCAGCCGCGCCTGGCCGACCGCCGCGCATGCCTGCTTTGTCGAAATGTCCTTCGGCCGCTCATCCATGCCGAGCGTCTGTCTGCCCACGGCAATCGCGCCGGAGCTTACCAGACACACATCCATCCCGCGGTTCCGCAGATTGCAGAGTTCTCTTACCAGATGCTCCAGCTTGGTAAAATTCAGATTGCCCGTCTCCCCGTAATTCAGTGAGGAAGATCCGATCTTGACTACAACTCTCTTTTTCTCATTAAAATGAAAATGCTTTTGTTCCATCTGTCTAACGTCCCCTTTATATGTAACATTTTCCAATAATTCATCCCAAATGGGCATAGAGTCTCATACTGTATTACTCTATCATATCTTCATCAAAATGGCAAATTGATGTTTTCACATTGTATGAACAGAAAGTTTATGGTACATTGGATGGGAAACATCAGAAATGGAGATTTTTATGATGAGAAAAAAGAAGGTACTCTCCTGTCTTCTGGTTCCCCTGCTCTCTGCAAATCTGCTGCTCTCCGGCTGCAGCCGCACGGCGGACGAACCGGTTACCAAGTCAGGATTTTATTTTAACACCGTCATCTCAGTCTCGATCTATGAAAAAGGGAGCGAGGAACTGCTCGATGACTGTTTTGCCCTTGCACAAAAGTACGAGGGATATTTTTCCAATACAATTCCGGACAGCGATATTTCCAAAATCTGCCAAATTCTCGTCCAATCGTACGCCTCCTCGTCCGGCCAGGTCGCCTTATAGACGATCGCTGCCGGCGTATC
>OGEP01002393.1_pt1 | contig 16541 bp, 24 predicted proteins | sample 1570721 | NCBI WGS metagenome assembly OGEP01 (sample SAMEA2582131, study PRJEB24529) | metagenome | biome: Human gut stool | place: China | collected 2011 | reverse complement strand
GTCAGTAAAGAGGAGGTGGCGGCATCCCTTGAAGCCGGCTGCCAGGTTGAATCACTCTATGCGCCTTCCGGTTCGGGAGAGGATAATACCTTGTCCCTCATCGACAAGGTGGCGGAAGAAAAAGAAGAAAATGAAATGCTTCTCAAAGAAGCTGAGAAGCAGGAATTTCATTGGTATTCGAAAGGCAATTGTAAACCATTGCCAGGACAACATTTTCCAGATATTTTAAAATTTTGTAATAACAAAGATGTGGTGCACAGCATGCGTATCGGAGTAGAGTATGATGCTTTCTACGAAGCTTCAGAACTCCTCGGGACAAAAGAAATGACGGCAAGAGAGTTTACTAATCGTATTGCAGATATAAGCAATTGCAACGGAGATTGTTCAGAATGCGTATTGTACTTCACGAACACTAAGTGTAACCGTAGTTTGTGTAATGTCTGCAACTGGAAAGATGACATTGATGAACTTCTTGAAATTGCGAAAGCAGGAAAAGCGACAGTTCTTACGCCTAAAGAGAAAGCAATTGAAGATATTGAAAAATTTATCGAGGATCCAGATCGCACAGCGTTGAATGATGAGTTTGTAGAATCTTTGAAGCTGGCAGTTGAGAAGTTGAAAGAGGTGAAGTAGATGGAGAGATTAACACTTGACGACGCTATTAAATACACCAAAGATGTAACGAGAAAGAACAGAATAAACAAAGAGAAAAATACCATCATTATTCCTAACAGTTTTATCAGTAGTAATGATTGTGCAGATAAATACGGACAAGTTGCTAAATGGTTGGAAGAATTAAAGTCTTACAAAGACGCAGAAGAACAGGGCTTGCTTGTGAGATTGCCGTGTAAGGTTGGAGATACAGTATATGTAAAATTATCTGCATATTGTAAAACTAAATATGCAGAAGCACAAGTAAGAGATTATACGTATTTTATATCATGTGGATTTTGCGTAGTTGTTACATCTGAAAAATTTGATAAGCAATCCATTCCATTTTCGGAGTTTGGCAAATCAATATTTCTCACCCGTGAAGAAGCTGAAAAAAAATTGGAGGAACTCAAAAATTAAATTTAAAGAATTTGTAAACTGGTGTAATGAAAGAGCATGTGATGGATGCTGGGGAATGCTAGAAGCAATAGCGTGTATTAATGTAATAAATGAGATTATGAAAATCCAATTTTGGAAAAGAGAAAAATTCTGGAAAGAAAATTATGAGCAGCAGGTATTGGAAGAGATTATTAATCCGATAAAGAAGAAGTTGGAGGAGATGAAGAATGGCTGAATATGTTAAAAAGTCAGATGTAATAAAAATCATGGAAAATAATTCTCACATGATAGAGGTATTTGGAGTTAAGAAGAAAATGATTGACGTATTCGCAATGTGTTGTGATTTCGCAGATCTGGAAACTGTCGATATTGATGAGGACGATAAGGATGATTAATATGAAACCAGAAGAAGCGTTAAAAGAATTAAGTTATGATGACACAGCTTATGGCGGTAAATGTACGCATGAAGTTAGACAAGAAGCTATTAAAGCGTTACAAAAACAGATTCCAATGAAACCAAATAACATAAAAACCATTTTCGATTTTTCTGGCAGATATTATACGACAAAAGGTGACTACCCGGTTTGCAACAGTGAGGGACTTTATAAATCAGATTTTTATTGCAATAAGTGTGTACAGAAATTAGATTGGGAGGAGTGAAATAAATGAATCTTAGAAAAGCTACACTAACCGACTATGGAGTGCCGCCGGATGATATACCGGCGCTTCAAAGTCATTTCAGACACCTTGACGAGAATGACAAGTACAATCTTCTGCAAGTGTCAATCAAATATGCGCCAGGCATAGAATCACAAATCTATGACAGCATAGTGAACTGCATAGGATACCGAACAATGGAACGATTCCGGGATATGCCGGTATCTGAAAATGATTTTTACGGATACAAGCGCAAAACTATGGCAGAATATTATCACTTGGCAAAATTGACCGGAAGATTATAAAATTGATAAAAACTAAAAGTGGTAGAGAGCTAAATCTCCCCAGTGTGGTATTATATTTGTATATAACTGCTATACTGGGGACTTTTTTGAATTCAGAAAGGATATGATTGGATGTTGATAGGATGGCAAACGACCAGAATTTAAATAATAGAGCGGCGACGCAGTTTCGAGCAGGTGAGGAACAGGTGAGAATTGCAAAAAAAGGTGGTATTGCATCGGGTCAAGCACGTCGTCAAAAAAAGACCCTTTCTGAATTAGCAAAAATGATAGCTGAGAATCCTGCCCCGACTGCCGCGAAAAAGAAACTCACAAAGATGGGAATATCTGATGAGGATGCAAATAACAATGCCTGCATTGTAGCTGCTGTATACGATAAAGCTATCAAAGGGAATATGCAGGCGGTGGGCAAATGGGAACAGTTGGTAGCTGTATCAAAATCAGACGAAAGCAAATATGAACTTCCTGCCAGAGTACTTGGCAAGGCGTTCGTGGATATTAACCGACAGATTAAGCCTAATATTGAATATGTATTTGAGGGCGGTCGAGGTGGTCTGAAATCTTCATTTGTGGCTTTTAAGATTGTTGAACTTATCAAGAATAATCCTCAGATGCACGCCTGCATTACAAGACAGGTGGCCGGTACTCTGAAAGATTCTGTATACGCTAACATGAAATGGGCTATCAACGAACTTGGACTGATGGAAGAATTTGAATGCAAGGTGTCACCACTTGAAATCAAGTATATTAAGACTGGACAGACAATATACTTCCGTGGTCTGGACGATGAAACCAAACTGAAATCTATTAAGCCGGAGTTTGGATATATCGGAATCCTCTGGAAAGAGGAAAAAGATCAAATGAAGGGAGATGCTCAGGAACGTTCTGTTAATCAGTCAGTACTTCGTGGCGGCGATGAATCCTATGATTTTTCATCGTATAACCCGCCAAAATCAAAATCAAACTGGGTAAACAGGATTAAGCTCATACCTAACCCGAAAAGAGTTATCCATCATTCAAGTTATCTGGAAGCCCCGGCGGAGTGGCTCGGACAGAAGTTTATTGACGATGCAGCACATCTGAAAGAAATCAATCCAGAAGCCTATGAACATGAATACCTGGGTGTTCCGAATGGCGATGGCGGAAACGTATTTGAATATCTGGAGATTAGAGATATTACAGATGAAGAGATCAGTCGCATGGACAAAATATTTCAGGGGTGTGACTGGGGATTTTTCCCTGATCCGTATGCTTTTATTCGTTTGTATTACAATCATAACACTGAAAAGATATATCTCATTGATGAAATTTACGAAAATAAATGGAGTAATAGGAAATCAGCAGACGAGATTCTAAAAAGAAAATACGATGATTATACTATTACTTGCGATTCTGCGGAGCCTAAATCAATCAATGATTATAGAGACTTTGGACTTCCAGCAAGGGGTGCGATAAAAGGGCCTGGAAGTGTGGAGTATTCTATGAAATGGCTTCAGACAAGAACTATTGTTATTGACCCCAAAAGAACACCTAACGCTTACAAAGAGTTTTCAGAGTACGAATATGAAAGAGACAAAGATGGAAACGTTATAAGTGGATATCCTGACGAGAACAACCATTTAGTCGATGCTTGTAGATACGCAACAGAATCATTATGGAGGAGAAGAGGGACTAATGCTTAAAAGAGGATATAGCCTAAAATATAGACGAATATATAAAATCTGGCAGGGAATTCGTCAGAGATGCAATAACCCCAATGACAAAGATTATGAAGACTATGGCGGAAGAGGAATAAAGGTTTGCAAAGAATGGAATAAAAGTTCAGAAGCGTTTGTTCTATGGGCATTAGAAAATGGATATGCTGATAATTTGAGTATTGATAGAATAGACACAAATTCGGACTATTCGCCAGAAAATTGCAGATGGGCAACATGGACTCAGCAGGCAAGAAACAAAAGAATGGAAAAAATAAATTCAACTGGTGTTACTGGTGTTTCCATGGACAGAGGGAAATATAGAGCAACAATCTATGTAGATAATAAAAAAGTTGATCTAGGCAGGCATGACACGCTTGAAGAAGCAGCAGAAGCACGTAGACAGGGTGAGATAAAATACTGGGGCGTGAGTGCATAATGGGACTTATAACAACACTAAAAAGGTGGTTTAACATGATTTTCAAAAAACAAGCCGAAGAGGATTTTAATATCCAGGCAGCAGAGTTCCCAGAGATGGAATCGTTGATTAATAAATGTGCAAACATATATCGAGGCGTTCCATACTGGTTAGATGATAAAAATAGCATCAAGACGATTAATTTTGCTAAATCTGTCTGCTCAGAAACAGCACGGCTCGCAACATTGGCGATCGGCATTCAGATATCAAAGCCAAAGGGAGACCCAGAACATTACAAATGGGAGCATGTCACAACAGCGGAATACGCAGGGCATCCAATAAACGTGTACGAAGATATTGAATCACGTGCAGAATGGTTACAAGAGCAGATCGACAAGGTGTACTTCCAGATTCGACACTGGGTAGAGTACAGCTGTGCCTACGGAACGGTATTTATTAAGCCAAACGGTGAGAGCCTTGACGTATTTACCCCGGCAGATGTGATGATTGTGGATTATGATAATCAGGAGATTAAAGGAATCGTATTTAAAGATTCTTACACGGTTGGGCGAAAATATTATACGAGGTTGGAGTATCATAGATTTGTGGAAACTACCATAGATGGCGTAACCTTTTTCCCATATTATGTCTCAAATAGAACGTATGTTTCAAAATCACCTAATAGTATTGGAGACGCTATACCGATAAAAGAAACAAAATGGGCTGATTTAGTAGAAGAAGCAGGTCCTTTTTTTAAGGAAAATATGAAGAAAATAACTTCGCCTCTATACGGAGTTCTACGGACGCCACAGGCGAACAATGTAGATATTAGTACACCACTGGGCTTGCCGATATTTGCGGAAGCTATAGAAGAATTAAAAGACCTCGATATTGCATACAGCCGTAATGCCGGAGAGATTTTTGATTCTCAGAAGATTGTTCTGGCAGATGATAGGCTGCTGATGCCGAGCGGCACACCTGTATCAGCCATGTCACCGCAGGGTATGGAGAACAGACGTAATGAGATGAACTTACCGCACTTTGTCAAGAATGTATTCGGACAGGACGAGAAAGAATTTTATCAAGAAATCAATCCACAGCTCAACACAGATACTCGTATAAGCGGCATAAACGCCATTTTAAGTCAGTTGGGATATAAGATTGGATTCTCCAACGGGTACTTCGTTTTTAACGAATCTAGTGGCATTCAGACAGCTACAGGAGTAGAAGCGGAACAGCAGAGAACAGTGCAGTTCGTCAAAGATGTAAGAGATAAGTTGGAGTCTTGCCTAGATGAAGTTATTTACGCGTTGAACGTTTACGCTGACCTGTACGGGCTTGCACCTGTTGGAGCTTATGAAGTCAATTATGATTTCGGAGACATCCTATATGTGCGTGAAAACGACCGTGCAAGATGGTGGCAGTATGTGACCACTGGCAAAGTTCCGGCATGGCTGTATTTCGTGAAATTCGAGGGAATGACCGAGGAAGAAGCTAAGGCAATGGTTGAAGAGGCACAGCCAAAAGAACCGGCTTTGTTCGGTGATGAGGAATAATTATGCTTAGTCCAGAGTATTTACGCCGGATAACAGAGGGCAGTGAACAGATTGCGGAAGAGCTGCATCAGTATATCATCTCTGAGATCGTGTCTCGAATGATGACAAGAATCGGCAGAGGTGAGGATTATATTCTGACTAATGCCGATGCGTGGAGAATCAGAACGCTACAGGAATCTGGTGAGCTGCTAGAGGACATTCTGGCAGAACTATCCAAATATACCAAACGCGAACAGCAGGAACTCCTTGAAGCGTTTGAAGATGCTGGAATCACTGCAATGAACTATGATGATAAAGTATACAAGGCGGCAGGATTAAGTCCTGTACCGCTCGAACAGTCGCCAGCCATGATAAGGCTCATGGAGCGGAATATGCTTGCGACTATGGGCGAGTGGAAGAACTTCACGAGAACAACCGCAAGCGCCGCTCAAAGGCTCTATATTGAGCAATGCGACCTTGCATACAATCATGTGATGACTGGGACAGTTGGATATACGCAAGCCATCAAAGAGGCGGTTAATAACGTTGTGAGTGATGGTGTTACTGTCACATATCCATCTGGCAGAAAAGACACGATTGAAACAGCAGTAGCACGTTCTGTCAGGACCGGCGTGGCTCAGGCTACGGGAGATATATCTCTAAAACGCATGGAAGAAATGAACTGGGATTTAGTTCTGGTCAGTGCTCACATGGGAGCCAGGACAGGAGACGGCGGTGAGAATCCCGGAAACCACTCATGGTGGCAAGGCAAGATATACTCTCGTTCTGGCAAGAGCAAGAAATTTCCACCGTTCTCATTGACCGGATATGGAACGGCGAGTGGATTGTCAGGGGTCAACTGTCGGCATAGTTTTGGAGCCAGTGATGGAGAATTTAATCCCTATACAGAACTATCAGCGCAGGACAAAGCCAACAAAGGTAAACAGTACGAAAAAGAACAGCGACAGCGCACTTATGAGCGAAGAATCCGAAAAACAAAGCGTGAAGTCCTTGGAATGCAAGCGGCGGTTGATAACTGCAAAGACGAACAGGCAAAATTCGCATTACAGCAAGACCTTGACCGGAAGTCTTATCTTTTGCAGAAACAAAATGCTGCATACAAAGATTACTGCAAAGACAATGATCTAAGAGAGCTGCAAGACCGACTCATGATTGCTAAATGGAACCGCCAGAATGCTGCAAAATCCAGAGGAGCGGCAAAGAGATATAAAACAGCAAAGGGGATTGACTGATGGACAGATGGGAATATTTCAATCCTAATCCTGTTAAGGACAAGAGAACGGGAGATTGCGTTGTCCGGGCAATATGCAAAGCAACCGGCCTTGATTGGGAAACGGTTTTTACCGGATTAATGATACAGGCATGCACTCTGTCAGATATGCCAAGCGCAAATTATGTCTGGGGCGCGTACCTCTATAAGCATGGATACAGACGCAAACTGATTGAACAATCAGAACGATATATCTATACAGTCAATGATTTTTGCGCAGATCATCAGACAGGCACATACATTCTCTGCATAGATGGTCATGTGGTGACAGTACAAGAGGGCAAATATTTCGATACATGGAATAGCGGTAATGAGATCCCGGTATATTACTGGGAAAAGGAGAATAAATGAGCATATCAGAATTTGTACAAGTATTCCTCTCAATTTGTGGAGGAGTATCTATTGTCGGAGGAGCAGCGGCTGTAATCCTTAAGTGGATTACTCCGGCATTTCGACTCAACAAGCGAGTTGAGACACTGGAAGAACATGATAGACGAGATTATGAAAGTCTTCGGAGAATCGCAGAACGAGATTCATTAATTCTGGAAGTGTTGTCGACCATGCTGGATAGTCAGATTAGTGGGAATAATGTAGAAGAATTAAAAAAAACAAAACAGAAGCTTACAAATTATCTTGCGCAGAATCAACGTTAGCATTAGTAAGGGGTATGCTCATGAAATTATATGTGTTCACGAAGAAAGATATAGACAGATTCTTGATAGAGTGTAATTTCACACCGGACGAAGAAAGATTGTTCCGGTTGAGATGCAAGGAATATACGCTCGAATACTGCGCTGAGCAGATGAACGTGAGCATATCAACGGCAAAGCGGTTAAGCCGGAGGGTAAACAATAAAATAATTAAAGTGTGCTGATACTTTTTAGACACTAATTAGAGCCAGAAACGACCTGTTTCCGGTTCTTTTTTTATGCAAAAATATAATCAGAAAGGCGGTGTATAAGATGGCATTATATAACAATCCTTATCAATATAGTTTTGGCGTTCCTGGGCAAATGAACCAGTTCCAGCAACAGCCTGTCCAGATTCCAGCTCAACCAGTACAGCAACCACAGCAGAATAATAGCGGTATCCTGTGGGTATCCGGCGAAGTAGGTGCAAAATCCTATCTGGTAGCACCCGGGACAAGTGTTTTGCTAATGGATTCAGAGAGTGAAAAGTTCTACATAAAATCCACAGATGTATCCGGTATGCCACAGCCACTGCGGACATTTGAATACCACGAGATAGGCACTCAGATGCCGCCTAAACAGCCTGTTCAGAACATGGACAGTAAATACGTCACACGACAGGAATATGACGATTTAAAAGGCAAATACGAAGCTATCATAAACCGATTAAATTCATTTTCTGAACCTGTTAGGGCTAATACCGTACAGGAATCAGCGACCAAGGGAGGAAACGCAGATGAGTAATCCATTATTTAACGCCCTCGGTGGTGGAATGCCGCAGGGAAACGGACCAATGCAGATGATACAACAGTTTATGCAGTTTAAACAGAATTTTAAGGGAGATCCGAAAGCAGAAGTCGAGAAAATGTTGCAGTCTGGAAAGATTTCTCAACAGCAGCTCAATCAAGTTCAACAGATGGCAGGGCAATTCCAGCACATGTTGAAAGGAATGAAATAGTACATTACAATCTGGCCAGATTGATGTAAATACACAAAAAGGAGATTATATTATGGATGGAAATTATAGCTTAGCAGATATTGCCGCTGCTACTGGAAACGGTAGAAATAATGACGGCATGTTTGGCGGAGATGGTAGCTGGTGGATTATTGTTTTATTCATTTTTGCTTTCTTCGGATGGGGAAACAACGGCTGGGGCAATAATGGAAACGGCGGCGGATATGCAGCCACAGCAGCTACTCAGGCAGATATTCAGAGAGGATTTGATAATTCCGCAGTAATCAGCAAACTTGACGGAATCAATAGCGGCCTGTGCGATGGCTTCTACGCCATGAATAACGGTATGCTTACCGGATTTAACGGAATCAACACCAACATCATGCAGACTGGCTTCGGCATCCAGCAGGCTATTAACGCTGACACTGTAGCAAATATGCAGAACACAAATGCTTTGCAGGCACAGCTAGCTCAGTGTTGCTGCGACAACAGGGAGGGACAGGCTCAGATCAGATATGATATGGCTACCAGTACTTGTGCAATCCAGAACTCAATGAACAACAACACCAGAGATATTCTGGACAATCAGAACAGCAACACCCGTGCCATTCTTGATTATCTTTGCCAGAAAGAGACAGCAGACCTTAGAGCAGAGAATCAGGCACTTAAACTGGCGGCTTCTCAGTCCGCACAGAATGCTTACATTGCGGCAAACCAGGAAGCGCAGACAGCAGAACTGATTCGTAGGATAAATCCTATGCCTGTGCCATCCTACGTAGTCCCGGCTCCATATCCATATTCTGGATGCGGATGCAATGGAAATTGTAATTGTTAATTTTTTTTGACAGAAAAATTAGAATTGTTTATGTACCTAATTTCTGATATAATATAAAAAAAAGAAGGAGGTTAGGTACATGGCAATAAAAGATTTATCTGGTGAAAAATTTGGCATGCTTACAGTGTTGGAATACGCAGGAAAGAGTGAAAAAGGTTATCATTCTTGGAAATGTAAGTGTGATTGTGGGAAAATCGTAGTAAAAAGCGGAAAAGGTTTAAGAAACGGACATATAACGAGTTGCGGCTGTAGGCACAAAGCCAAAGACTTAACAGGTATGGTATTTGGAAATTTAAAGGTTGTAAAAATAGTAGGCAAAAAAAATAGAAACACATTATGGCTTTGCCGCTGCGAATGTGGAAAATATGTTGAATGCTATCAATATAATCTTGAAAGAGGTACAAGTACTTCTTGTGGATGTCTTAGAAGCTATTATGCAAAAAAAACAAGGTCTTGTCATGGAGAGTCTACAGGAAAGTTTTATAAAAAGTGGAGTTCCATAAAATCAAGATGTTACAATAAAAATACTCCCAGCTATAAAAATTATGGCGGAAGAGGAATAAAAATGTGTGATGAATGGCTTGATTTTTGGAGCTTTAGAGAATGGGCGTATTTAAACGGATATTCCGAGGGACTTACACTTGAAAGAATAGACGTAAATGGGAATTATGAACCATCAAATTGTAAATGGATACCGATGGAAGAACAGGCGAACAATAAGCGTAATAATTCATTTATTAAATATGGTGGAAAAAAGCAAACATTGTCGCAGTGGTCAAAAGAACTTGGTGTTGGAAAAGAAGTTCTTAGTTATAGGTATCGAGCGGGATGGACACCGGAAGAATGCCTTTTCGGAAAAGAGTCCGTAGGGAAACATCAGCTTCCAAGAATGAGCATACCGGAATATTTAAAAAGTAAATAATAGTATCTTAATCTTTATGATTATGTCGGCTTATGCCGTATTACACAGAGGGGCAGGCTGAGACCTGTCCTTTTGTGATATGAAAGGAGTATTTTTATGGCAGAATTTACAAATGTAGCTGCTCAGACTGTAGCAGCAAATGGAAACGTAGTATTTTCAAACACAGCAGTCAAAGGTTCTAACTGTATTCAACACAGAGAGGGAAGCGGAATCATTACCCTGAGAGGGCTTACTAACCAGTGTAAAGCAAGATTTTTCGTGGATTTTTCTGGCAATATCGCAATTCCAACAGGCGGTACTGTCGGAGCTATTTCTCTGGCTATTGCAATCTCTGGCGAACCTGTATTATCTTCACAGATGATTTCCACACCGGCAGCAGTAGACCAGTACAACAATGTGTCCTCTGGCATCTATATTGATGTACCTCGCGGATGTTGCGTTAATATCGCAGTAGAGAACACAAGCAATCAGGCTATTTCTGTTGCGAACGCAAACATTGTCGTAACCAGAGAAGCGTAGGAGGTGTGATTATGAGAGACATTAAAGACTTATGCGCAAGAATTGAAGACGAACTGTCCAAAATCGCTGATAATGGACTGACCACCGGAAATCTGGAAATGACATACAAGTTGATTGATATGTACAAAGATATCAAGAACACTCAGTACTGGGATAAGAAAGTAGAGTACTACAACACTGTCCTTGATGAGATGCGTGGTGGCTACAATGACGATTACAGCGAACGTGGAAGAAAACGTGATAGTATGGGGAGATACAGCGCAAATGATGGCAGAATGATGCCGGATTACGACAGGGGCAATTCTTATGCCAGACGGGGTGAGCATTATGTCAGAGGGCATTACAGCCGTTCTGATGGACGAGATGCTTATGACGATTACATGACGCAGAAACAGAGCTATCGTTCCGGCAAGTCTGAGGACTGCAAGAGGAAGATGCTTGCCGCTCTGGAAGAACATCTGGACGAACTCACAACAGAAATGAGCGATATGTCTAAGGACGCAGAGTGCCGGGAGGAACGCGATCTTGTCAAGAGATACGTAGAAAAACTCCGGGATATGCTTTAAAAACACAAAAAGTGGTAGAGAGGTAGTTAAAAGAAATCTGTTATAATGTAATTGTGCAGCAGGAAGCACAAGTAAAACGGTTGTTTTGACATTTTCGTTTTAATCCTCCTTTCTTTAATTTAGTAGCTGGTGCGCACGCTTTAATGGAAAGTTAAACAGGTCCGAATCCTGTCGTGCGTATTTGCCGTCTGGCACGCAAGATGGCTCACCTCCTTGATTAAGGTTTTTGTTATTTATACTTTTCTTTTAAAAGAAATAAATATCCGAAACAACTCGTGGCAGGCATAACACGATAAATACCTTGCTAACCCGGGAATCCGGGTTAATGGGATATAGCTCAGTTGGTAGAGCATCTGACTGTTAATCAGAGTGTCACAGGTTCGATTCCTGTTATTCCAGCTACCCTGCCAGTGGTCTAACTGGCTTAATCCATTTACCTGCGGCGGCAGGTCAATAAACACGACCAGGAGGATGTATATGCAGAAACTTATTGACACATTAAAATCATTTGGAATTGAGATCCCAGAGGACAAACAGGCAGATGTGAAGAAAGCACTCTCTGAGCATTATAAGAATGCTAAAGAAGTAGCGAAAACTCTGTCGAAAGTCGAGGGTGAACGTGATGACTGGAAAGAACGTGCTGAAGCAGCAGAAGAGACCCTGAAAGGTTTTGACGGTATCGACCCGGCAAATGTTAAAACCGAGTTAGAGACTTGGAAACAGAAAGCGGCAGATGCAGAGAAAGAATTCAACGCAAAAATCTATGACCGTGATTTCTCAGATGCACTTAAAACAGCACTCGATGATGTTAAATTTTCCAGTGAGGCTGCAAAGAAATCAGTCATGGCAGACATCAAAGAAGCTGGATTAAAACTGAAAGACGGTAAAATCCTTGGACTGAACGATCTGATCGAGCAGATGAAGCAGTCTGACGCATCCGCTTTTGTGGATGAATCTCAGCAGCAGGCTCAGCAGAATCAGGCGAGATTTACAACACATGTTGGACAGCAGCAGACACCGGGAAACATGACAAAGAAAGATATCGAAGCAATCAAAGACCCGTCCGAGAGACAGGCTGCAATTGCTCAGAATATCCAGTTATTCCAGTGATTTTTTTACACCGACTATACATCAGAGTATAGCCGCTAACCCAATACCTTAACAATTATGGGTAGAAAGGATTTTTTTATATGGCAGTAAAAGCTAATCTTATTATGACTAATGATATTCAGGTAAAGGCACGTGAGATTGACTTCGTTACCAGATTCGAGAGAAACTGGGAACACTTGCGTGAGATTCTTGGTATCATGCGTCCAATCAAAAAGACACCCGGAGCGGTTCTTAAATCGAAATACGCAGAAGGCACACTACAGGACGGAAATGTTAAAGAGGGCGAGGAAATCCCTTACAGCAAATTCACTGTAAAAGAAAAGCCTTATGCAGAAATGAGCATTGAGAAGTACGCAAAGGCTGTATCTATCGAAGCGATCAAAGATCACGGTTACGAGAACGCTGTTCAAATGACCGATGATGAATTCCTCTTCCAGCTTCAGACCAATGTTACTGAAAGATTTTATGATTATCTGAAAACAGGTACTCTCTCATTCACGGAAACCACTTTCCAGATGGCTCTGGCAATGGCTAAAGGTCGTGTAGAAAACAAATTCAAACAAATGCACAGAAATGTGACTGGTGTTGTTGGATTTGTAAATATTCTGGACGTGTATGAGTACATCGGCGCAGCTGAGATTTCTATTCAGAACCAGTTCGGCTTCCAGTATGTGAAAGACTTCCTGGGATTCAATACGATTTTCTTACTGTCTGACAGTGAAATTCCGAGAGGAACAGTAATCGCTACGCCTGTTGAAAATATCGTTCTGTACTATGTTGACCCGAACGAATCTGATTTCGCAAGAGCGGGTCTTGTATATACTGTATCCGGTGAAACAAATCTGATCGGATTCCATACACAGGGCAATTACCACACAGCAGTGTCTGAATCATTCGCAATCATGGGACTTACCCTCTTTGCAGAATATATTGACGCTGTTGCTGTCGGAACTATCAACGCAACTCAGACGCTTGGAACTCTGACTGTAAACTCCACAGCAGGAAGTAAGAGCGGAGATACAAAAGTGACTGTTACTCCGGAAAAAGTAAGCGCAGGAAATGTATATAAATACAAAGTTGCATCATCTGAGACTTCCGTAGAGTACGGACAGAATGTGAAGAACTGGAGCGCGTGGGATGGAAAATCTGACATTACCGCAACAACAGGACAGGTAATCACAGTGGTTGAGTGCGACAGTACCTATAAAGCACTGAGCGCCGGACATGCGACTGTAACAGCGAAATCATAAATGTAGGAGGTAACTGGCATGGCTTACGCAGATTATAAATTCTATACAGAATCATTCGGCAATGTCGTGCCAGAAACCGACTTTCCACGACTGGCAGAAAGAGCCAGTGATTTCGTGGACACAATGACATTTGACAGACTGGTGGATGGACTGCCGACAAATGAACGCACACAGAAGCGTATCAAAAAGGCGGTCTGTTCATTGGCTGAATTAATGTATCAGATTGAGCTTGCTGAGAAGAATGCTACCAATGCCGCTGTGAGTGGTACGTCAACTGCAATCGGGTCCGGTGGTAGCACTACAGGCATTGTAACCTCTGTATCTTCCGGCAGTGAATCCATTTCCTACGCCACGCCTCAGCAGATTGGAGCGAGTGCAAAGGAATGGAGTGCGGTGTATGCCGCCGCTGGGGACGTACAGAAAACGAACGACTTACTTCTTAAGACGGCTTTACCACTTCTGATGGGAGTAAGGACGGATGATGGAATACCAGTTCTTTATGCGGGGATGTAAACGAAATGAATACAGTAATGTGCTTTTTAACTGGCGGACACAGATTTAAAAGTCCTGCTGAATCAAAATGTAATGACAAAGAAAAGACTTGTACCATTACGGAAACTTGCTGTAAATGTGGAAAACAGTTTTCATTTACAGGTACATACAAACAGTTTGGTATTCCAGATGTGAGGTGAAAAGAATGGATATTTCAACATTAGGCTCATGCGTAGCAATCGTGATGATCTGTTACATCGTAGGAATGGGCTGTAAAGCATCAAAAAGAATCTCTGATGAATGGATTCCAGTAATCATGGCGGTTATTGGTGGAATTCTCGGAGCGGTCGGAATGGGAATTATCCCGGATTTTCCAGCAACGGATTATATCACGGCGGTTGCGGTCGGTATGTTTAACGGATTGTCAGCTACTGGTGTAAATCAGGTTATTAAGCAGACAGTGCAGAAAGAGTGATTTTATGGGTGGACGTGGCGGAAGCAGTGGGTTAAGTAACGAGAAGCCGGTTTCTAAGCTTATTGCGAAGATGTACTTTAATTCTTCAAAGAAAAGCGATGCTTTAAGAGGGAGCGGGACTGTTAAAAAAGACAGTAAACTTGAGAAGGTCATTAATTCAGAAAACACTAGCTACTTTAAGTCAATCAAGACAAAGAGCGAAGCATTAAAGACAATGAATTATATAAATGACAGATTAAGCGAGAGTAAAAGAAAAATCGCAAAACTTGGAAGTGCAGAAACGTTATTTAAAAATCAAAGGCTTGCTATAGAACATCGAAAATTAGTTAATGCCAGCGTAGCCATGAGAGATGAAATGCACAAATTTTCAAAGGCTTCTGAAAAAGGCGATGTAAGTGCTTTACACGATACAAGCCGCACTACTACCACTTATGACAGAGCTAGAAAGCGTAGAATGAAAAACTTTGATTCGTGGTTCTTTGGAAGCGGAAAGAAGTAATCTATGGCAAACCGAGAGACAAGTATAGCTTACGAAAATCTAAATCGCCGCATCTTCCCCGGTGTCGGCGAATACGGTATACCGCAGATAGAACCTGAGACATTCGAGGGTAACTGCGAATTTGTCGGTTTTAATTATGCCAGAGGAAAATGCAGTAATCCAGAAGAGAAAGCTGTTCATTTCTTTTTAGATGATTACCAATTTGACGCACTATGGAGAAATCCAGACAGGTACGTGGACAAGCTGAGTAAATTCCGGTACATTCTAACACCAGATTTCAGCACCTACACCGATTTTCCGAAAGCTATCCAGATATACAATCATTACCGAAAACACTGGATAGGTGCATATCTGCAAGAATATGGTTGCCGCGTGATTCCAACAATCTCATGGAGCACGCCGGATTCTTACGATTGGTGTTTCGATGGGGAGCCAGAGGGCGGAACAATTGCAGTATCTTCTGTTGGTTGTATGAATGGAAAGAAAAAGAAAGAACTGTTTCTTTCTGGTTACAATGCCATGATTGAGAAATTACACCCAGAAAGCATTATCTTTTACGGGAAAATGCCGGAAGAGTGTAAAGGCAATATTGTCCGAATAAAATCATTCTCTGATAGATTTTCAAAAGCAATATGTGAAGGATAGGAGGGTATCATGTACGAAAAAACAGTGACGATTTTTGACTATTACGAATCAGCCACGACTGGAGATGCGTACTGGTATCCTCATGTTTTATCCGGTGTCAACCTCATTACGGACAAAGGGGCAATCCTTAAAAAGTACGGGCCAGACGCAACAGACAACGCACAGTTACACATCCATTATACTGTCCAGAACGGCGATATAACCATTGCTGACAGGAATGGTAAGATTCTCCCATATGTACCGCCTAAAGAGTGGAAAAGGCAGATTAACAACGCTTTGGAAGATACTATCACATTCTCAGATGAATCGTTCTTCTGGGAGGGTGAGTGGACTGGTGGAACAGTCACTGATGGTGATTACAGAAATGGATTCTATCAGTACATGAACGAGAATAAGGATAACGTGTTCAAGATCACTAGTGTAGGCGGTCCGTATACACTGATTCCACATTTTGAGATTCTGGGTAAGTAATATGAGTAAGATTCATCATTTCAAAGGATTCTCCGTGGTTGACGGAGATATGAAAATCAAGCTGAATATGGACAGGTTCTCCAGACAGTATCAAGAAGCCCAGTATCTCCTTGATGGAATGGTCATGGATAGTATGGTACCGTTTATGCCGATGATTACAGGGGAC
>OGEP01002392.1_pt1 | contig 16564 bp, 16 predicted proteins | sample 1570721 | NCBI WGS metagenome assembly OGEP01 (sample SAMEA2582131, study PRJEB24529) | metagenome | biome: Human gut stool | place: China | collected 2011 | reverse complement strand
GGTATCTGGGGTACCGAAAAATCATCGTATAATTATAGCACATCTGACGCTCAAAAGGAACCGGTTATCCGAAAATGAGGACATACTCTTCTTCGGCTTTGCGCCTCCTGAAAAATATGTCCTCATCGTTAATGCATCTTATATTCCAGACGTATCCGGTCGGTAATGAGTGCGATAAACTCCGAATTCGTCGGTTTTCCTTTTCCGTTGTGGATGGTATACCCGAACATCTCATCAATGGTATCCATCTTGCCTCTGCTCCACGCCACCTCGATCGCATGCCGGATTGCCCGCTCCACACGGCTGGAGGTTGTCTGGTACTTCTTCGCGATCGTGGGATAAAGAATTTTCGTGATCGAGTTGAGCATATCCATGTCATTGACGGACATGACAATCGCATCCCGCAGATACTGATACCCTTTGATATGCGCCGGAACTCCGATCTCGTGAATAATATCGGTGACATCCGCTTCCAGGTTGCGCTCCTTTGTCTCCTCCGCCTTCTCATAGGCATTGACCTTGCGCACTTCCGCACCGCGTCCCGCCGCAGGTCTTCTCACATTCTTGATGCGGCTTAACACGATATCATTGTCAAACGGCTTCATAATGTAATAATCTGCGCCGCGCGCAAACGCATCTTCCGTGATTTTCTCCTGACCGATCGCGCTGATCATAATAAACGCCGGATGTTTTTTTATGGAGGTGTCCTGACTCACGCGGTCTAAAACCCCCAATCCGTCAAGCTTCGGCATCACAATGTCGAGCAGCACGACATCCGGTTCTTTCGCCTTTATCACATGGTATGCTTCCTCGCCGTCGCGGGCGACTCCTACAACATTCAGTTCGTCATCACTTTCGATAATATCCCCTAATAATCGCAGCATTCTCTCATTATCATCTGCTATTGCAACATTCAGTTTTTCCATTTTAGCCCCTCCTGTGACAAAACTCTTTGCTTACTGATGATACTGATTCCAACGCAAGAAAATTTGTCGAAGCAAGTCGTCAACTGAAGTATATGCATCATTCGCGTATGATATAATATGCGTTTCTGCTGTTTCTCTTCACATAGTAAAGCGCCTTGTCCGCGTGCTCAATCAGACGCGCTCCGCTCTCTGTGCCCTCCGGCACAAAGCAGGCATACCCCTGGGAGATGGTAAGATTCGGCTGCACAACCGAGTGCTCGTTTGCGATTCCCACCTCCGCAATCTTCTGCAGGATCGCCTCCGCGATCTCCTCGATCCGGTTCTCCATCCCTGCCGGAAACAACATCACGAACTCATCCCCGCCAAACCGGTAGACATGTCCGCAGTCCATCACTGCCTCCTTCAGAATATCCGCCACCACCTTCAGGCAGCGGTCTCCCTGAATATGCCCGTAGGTATCGTTCAGCTGCTTAAAGCAGTCGATGTCCAAAACGCCGACCGTAATCCGCTCACTGCCCGCATCCCTTATGATATGCACCGCCTCACGCTCAAGAGAATAGCGGTTCCCCAGCCCGGTCAGTGCATCCGTCACAGACATAGTCTCCACGCGCTTGCGCTCCGCCTCTTTTTCCCGCAGTTGGACCTTGATGTCGATCGCTGTGGCGCGGTCCTTCGCATCGATCGCTTTCTGGCGCTTATACAGATCCGCATGTGCCACACACAGTTCCACATAGCGCTCTTCGTTCCCCACAGTCTGATAGTAGTCCATCCACAATTCCGTCAGAAACAGCTGGAAAAAGACGGTATTCTGATCGATCGTATAGGTCTCGACCGCAGATATGGTCTGCTTCCAGTATTCATACTCTTTCATGTCGCGGAACAGCTGACACAGATCCTTCATATCGTTCAGATAATCCGACGCATTGCTGTCTTTTTCACCGCTCGCCAGAAGGTCCTCCATGTACTCATACACATAGTCCCCCTTTCCCATCTGCCAGAGCAGCCTACATTTGAAGATCAGTACCGTATAATAATACATCTCCTCCACTTCCTCGTCAAGCTGCCGCTCTGCCTGCTCTAAATATTTGTAGGAAAGCTCGTACAGGTTCAGTTCGTAGTAGGAGACCGCCAGATTCAGGTAGGTAATCAGAGCCCAGGAACGGTGGCGTTCCTCCTTGATGCAGGTCGGATTCTGCAGTTCCCGCGCCGACTTTAAGAAATAATCAATTGCCTTCTCATGCTCTCCCAGTTCCTGGTATCTGGAGCCGATATTGTTATAAAAGAGTGTCGTGATGTTATTTAGCTGGTAATCGATCGCACACTCAAGTCCTTCGACCAGATAATCCACCGCCATCGTCTCGTTCCCTGTGGCGCCGTAGATCACCCCGAGCATATTGAGCGCTGTGGCGTATTTTAGCATGTCGTCGCACTTCTTGTAGAGATGAAGCGCATTCTGTACAAGCATCGCCGCTTCCTCCAGCTTGTGGTCAAAGAATCTGGCTCTGCCCTCTTCGTAGTATTCATCTGCCAGTTTTTGTATATGTTCCTGCTGTTCCATTCCATCTTCCGTCCTTAAAGCCAACAATACTGACTGTAGTATACCATAAGTACCAGACGTTGTAAAAGTTTTTGTCGTACAATCACAACATTTTCTCAATAAAGATTCCGTACCCCATCGACGCATCCGACACAAACACATGCGTCACCGCCCCGATCATCTTTCCGTTCTGGATAATCGGACTGCCGCTCATCCCCTGTACGATTCCTCCGGTCAGGTCTAAAAGCCGCTCATCCGTGACTTTAAAAAGGATTCCCTTGTTTTCCTCATCCCCACTGTAATCAAGACTCTCTATCTCGATCTCATACTCCACGCGCTCCCCGGACACCTCCGAGATGATGTAGGCTTTTCCAAGCGCAATGTCCTGCTTATAAGCCACCTCGTAGACTTCTCCTTCCAGTTCTCCCGCCGTATCATTTAACATGCCGCGGATGCCAAGCGGCGAGTTCTCCGTAATGCTTCCCATGCAATGCGATTTCCCGTAGTCAATGATCCCCGCAAGTTCGCCCGGGACGCCCTTCTTCCCCTTCTGGATGCTGACGATTTTCGTCTCGTAAATATATCCTTCCGACAGGCTCATCTGCACGCCGGTGTCGCCGTCGCTCACCGCATGTCCGAGTGCGCCAAAGCTGCCGTCCTGCCTGTAGTAGGTCAGTGTTCCGACCCCGGCAAGATCATCCCGCACCCAGATTCCAAGGCGGTATTTTCCCGTCTCGCCTTTGACCGGATTCATGGATACTTCCACATACTCCCCCTTCCGCATCACTCCGATGATCTCACGTCCGCTGCCGTAGCTGTCAATCTTGTCAATCAGCTCCTCTTTCCCGCACACCTTCTCCCCGTTCACGCTCACAATATAATCCCCGCTCTGCACCAGATTCTGCGCCGGGCTGCACTCATTGCCCCACGCATCCGCAATCTTTGCAGTGCCGAGCACCAGGATTCCGTCCGTCTTCACATAGATACCGATCGCCTCGCCGCCCGCAGTCACCTCCTGTCTGTCGACCATCATCACCTTCACGTCTTTTACCGGGAAAATGCCGAACAGCTTGCAGGTAACGGTATAAAAAGGGGCCTCCGCCACGGCATCCTCCTGCCCGTTTAAGCGGTAGAACACTTCCTCGCTGTCGTCCTTTAACGTCACGCTCACCGGAACGCCAAACCGGTAATCCGCCTTTTCCCCGAACGGAACGTAGATCTCATCCGGCAGTGCCCGCTCAAACGTCTTTACGGCAAACAGCGTCAAAAGCAAAAAAACAACCCACGTGATCTGCTGTATCAAAAAATAAAATTTATGTCTCATATCTGCCCCCATACCATTTTCTGTAACCCAAAGGCCGCCACACAACAAAAAAAGAAGATACCATGGTATCTCATACCTGTGGTATCTTCTTTTATTATGTGAATATTTTTACTTTTCAAACCCCGATTTTTTGCTTTTTGCAAGCGCGCGCATCTCTCGCGCACTCTCTTTTACCGTCTCCGTAATCTCCACGCCTCCAAGCATGCGGGAAAGCTCCTGTATGCTCTCCTCCTCCGACAGTCTGCGGATCGTGGAGACCGTCGTCTGATTCTGCACGGATTTCCGAATCAGATAATGGGAATCCGCCATTGCCGCAATCTGCGGAAGATGCGTGATACAGATAATCTGGTGCGACCGTCCCAGCACATTCATCTTCTCGGAAACCATCTGCGCTGTCCGTCCGCTGATTCCGCTGTCGATCTCATCGAAAATCAGCGTCTCCACCGCATCCTCATCCGCTAACACCGTCTTGATGGCGAGCATGATACGCGAAAGTTCTCCTCCCGACGCTACTTTTCCGAGCGGTTTTAACGGCTCGCCCGGGTTCGTGGAAATCAAAAATTCCGCATCGTCGAATCCGTTCGCCGTATACTCTGCCATGCGCTCAAAATTCATCGTAAAACGCACATCAAGGAAATTCAGATCCAGTAGCGCCTGCGTGACCGCCGCGGTAAGCCGCTCTGCCGCCTCCTTACGCATTGCGGACACCTCGCTGCTCTGCTTCTCTAAGACTTTTTTGGTCCGCGCAATCTCTTCCTTAAGACCGGCAAGATACGTGTCATAGTCCTTAAGCTGCATCAGGCGTTCCTGCTTCTCTTCTAATGCCAGAAGCACGTCCGGGATCGTGCTGCCGTATTTGGATTTCAGATGATTTACCTCATCGAGACGCTTCTCCACCTGGTAGAACGTCTCCTCATCGTACTCCATATTCTCGACATAATCGGCAAGTTCCCGGTTGAAATCGCTTAACAGCCCGTCGATCTCAAGCAGCTCGCGCTCGAGTTCGGCAAGCTTCTCATCGTATCCGGAGACTGACGAGAGCTCGCGTACCGCCCTTCCGGTCAGCTCCGACGCACAGTCCGATTCGCCGCCGGTATTGCTGTATGCACCGTTTACGGCATTCATAATCTTCTGTCCGTTGGAAAACCGGCGGTACTCATTCTCCAGTTCCTCGTCCTCGCCTTCCCGAAGTCCTGCCTCCTCGATCTCACGGATCTCGTACTCCAGGAACGAAATCTCCCGCTCGCGCTCTGCGCCGTCTATGCCGGCATTTTTCTCTTCCTCCACCAGCTTTTTGTAGCTGCGGTAAGTCTCTGCGAGCGCCTTCTTTTTCTCTGTCAGCGTCTCTCCCACATAGGCATCCAGAATCTCCAAATGTCTGCGCTTTGAGAGAAGCGACTGATGCTCATGCTGACCGTGAATGTCAATTAAAATCGCCGCGATCTCGCGCACCGCGGATGCCGGCATACTCTGACCGTTGACGCGCGCCGTTCCCCTTCCGCCTACGATTCTGCGGCTTAGGATCACCTGGTCATCTTCCGGATAGACCTCGAGCGCCTCCAGCTTTTGCCGTTCCTGCCCGTTCTCCACCGTAAATACCAGTTCTACCAGCGCCGGAGCAAACTCCCCGGTCTGCGGATCTTCTCTCAACATTTCCTTTTGCACTTTTTCACCCAGCGCCAGATTGATCGAACCGATGATGATGGACTTACCCGCACCGGTCTCTCCCGAGAGGATATTGAGTCCCCGGGTAAAATCCACCTCCGCCTCGTCAATCAGCGCCAGATTTTTCACATGCAGACTTTGTAACATAGAATCTCCTTCTACTCTCCCCAAAAGAATCCCGTCTAGTCTTCCACAAGCTTTTTCAAGCGATTCATCACCGCAACGGTATCATCCACACTGCGGATCGCGCACATGATGGTGTCATCCCCCGCAATGCAGCCAACGATCTCGTGCATATGCATGGCATCTAACGCAGCCGCCACCGCCATCGCCATACCCGAGACAGTCTTAATGACCAGAATATTCTGCGCCATATCCATGGATACAAATCCGTCGTGGAACACGCGCACATATTTCTGCGACAGATTTTCGTCCGTCTCCTGCAGCGCAACGTATTTCTGCCTGCCGTTGCTCATTGCAACCTTGGTGAGCTTTAGTTCCCGGATGTCCCTGGAAACCGTCGCCTGTGTTACCTGATAGCCCTCACGCTCCAGATAATCCGACAGTTCTTCCTGTGTTTCAATGTCATTTCTCTTGATCAGTTCCAGCATTTTCGCCTGTCGTTTGGTTTTCATTCTGCCCTCCGTTTCCCGCTTATGTGTATACCTGCATCTTTTTGCTTAGGATCTCGAGAAAGCTCTTGTTGCTCAGCTTTAAGATCCTTGTCGTGTCCGAAGCCTTCCGGATACTGAACTTATCTCCCACCACAAGTCTTGCGGCGGTATCCCCGTCAAAGCTGACCTCCAGCGTCTCATCCTTCTGTGAGCGCCTTCTGCCGATCTCAACAACCACTTCGTCCTCCGCACCGATCACAATACTGCGTGAATTGAGATTATGCGCATTGATCGGCGTAATTAAAATCATCTGTGCCTTCGGATCCACGATCGGTCCACCTGCCGACATATTGTAGCCGGTAGAACCGGTCGGCGTCGACACAATGATTCCGTCCGCCCGAAACGTATGCAGATACTCCCCGTTCACATAGACGATCAGGCTGACTACCGACAACTCCCCCGTGCGGTGAATCACGATATCATTCAGGGCAACCCCGTATTCTTCCCGCACTCCGCCAAGGATGCCTGCGCCGGTAAGCATCATGCGCTCCTCCACCATACAGTCATCCGCCATCAGACGGTCAACCGCGTCAAACACGTTGCTCTCCTCGAGTTCACACAGATAACCGACCGTACCAAGGTTCACGCCGATCAACGGAATCCTGCTGTCCACCAGCCTGGATGCTGCTCGGATCAGCGTTCCGTCGCCGCCTAACACCATGACGCAGTCCGTCGCTGGATCCATCTTATCCAAAGCAGGCGCCGCCTCGCTTTTGCTCTCCCCGTCACTGTAAAAGCAGTCACATTCTCCGCCCTTTTTGCGGATATACGCCGCAAGTTCTCCGGTGAGTCTGCCGTTCTCGTCCTTATATGTATTTGTGATGATCAAAAAATGTCTCATAAGCTTCCCCACATCCGGCAGACGCCCGGTCATTCACAGACGTCCGGTTACTTGTCTAACTCGCCGTGCGCTGCATCCACGACCGCCTTAATGTCGACTGCCGCATCCACGCCGCCCGTCTCATCCTTCCGGATGTACACCAGATACTCGATGTTTCCTTCCGGTCCCTTGATGGGCGAATATTCCAGATTCTTTACAAAAAATCCGTTCTGTGACGCGAATTCAATGATCTGCTCTACCACTTCCTCATGAACAGCCTTGTCACGCACAACACCCTTTTTCCCGACTTTTTCCCGTCCGGCTTCAAACTGGGGCTTGATGAGACAGACCATCTCGCCGCCGTCTCTTAAGAGCTCCCGTGCCGGGATTAAAACCTTGGTAAGGGAAATAAACGACACATCCACCGACGCAAAATCCAGCACGTCATCGATATCCGCCGGGGTCACATAGCGGATATTGGTCTTCTCCATGCAGACCACGCGCGGATCCTGGCGCAGCTTCCATGCGAACTGACCATAGCCGACGTCCACGGAATACACCTTGACGGCTCCGTTTTGCAGCATGCAGTCGGTAAATCCACCGGTGGAAGCTCCAATATCCATGCAGACCTTACCCTCCAGCGTGATTCCGAAATGCGTCATGGCTTTTTCAAGCTTTAATCCGCCGCGGCTCACGTATTTGAGCGTATTCCCCTTTACGGTGATCTCGGCCTCCGTGTCAAATGTAGCCCCCGCCTTATCTTCCCGCTGGTTCTCCACAAAGACATTGCCTTCCATAATCATGGTCTTTGCCTTCTCCCTCGACGGAGCCAGTCCTCTGTTTACAAGCAAAACATCTAATCGTTCTTTCAAAAGTCATTCCTTTCCGCACCGCTTTCCTGTGCGTGCAGTTCTTCATATGCCTCTATGGTGCGCTCCGTGATCGTCTCCGCATCGATTCCGACTTCCCTGCGCAGAATCTCCACATTGCCATGTTCCACGTACTCATCCGGAATCGCGATGGCAAGCACTCTCACAGAGAGATTGTGCTCCTCGTAAAAACGCATGACCTGTTCGCCCATGCCGCCGCTGATCACATTCTCCTCCATCGTAACGATAAGGTCGTGATGCCTTGCTGCGGACAGGAGCGCATCCTCATCCAGCGGCTTTGCAAACCGCGCATTGATTAAGCTGCTCTCATAGCCGAGCGCCTTCAGCCGCTCATGCACCGCCTCCGCCGTCTTCACCATCGCACCAAGTGCAAACAGCGCGATCTTCCCCGACCGGTAGATCCACTCACTCTTGCCGCAGGCGATCGGCGCCCGGTACTCTCTTAATCCGTCATACGCCTCTCCTCTCGGATATCTTATCGCAATCGGCGAGGAAAAATCAACTGCATATTTAATCATATCCGACAGTTCCCATTTATTCTTCGGCGCCATAATGGTCATATTCGGTATCGTTGAGAGATAGGAGATGTCAAAAATTCCCTGGTGGGTCTCCCCGTCGCTGCCCACAAGTCCTGCACGGTCGATCGCAAATACCACCGGCAGGTTCTGAATACAGACGTCGTGGAGGATCTGGTCGTAGGCGCGCTGTAAAAAAGATGAATACACGGCAAAGATCGGCTTTAAGCCTCCCGCCGCGAGCCCAGCCGCAAATGTCACCGCATGCTGCTCCGCAATGCCCACATCAAAAAAGCGCTCCGGAAACATATTGTGGAAACGTTTTAATCCCGTTCCGTCGGTCATCGCCGCCGTGATTGCCACCACGCGCTCATCACGGTCGCCAAGCTTGCGCATCACCGTGGAAAAAACATCGGTATAGTTTGCTTTTACCCGCGGATGCTTCGGAAGTCCCGTCTCGATATCAAACGGCTCCGTCCCGTGGAACCGCGCCGGATGCCGCTCGGCAGGTGCATAGCCTGTTCCCTTGTGCGTAATGACATGCACCAGCACCGGTCCATCCACACGCGACGCTTCCTGCAGCAGCTTTAAAATACCCTTGATATCGCCTCCGTCCACCGGTCCGAGATAAATAATCCCCAATTCCTCAAACAGCATCCCCGGAATGAACAGCTGCTTAATTCCGCTCTTCGTGCGCCGGATACGCTCCACCATCTTATCGCCGTAGACCGGAATCTTGTTGAGGGAATTCATAACCCCGAGCTTTAAATCCCGGTAGGCATCCGCCGTGCGGAACCCCGCCAGGTAGGTCGACAGTCCGCCGACATTCTCCGAGATGGACATATTATTGTCGTTTAGGACAATGATAAAGTTGGAGTTAAGCTGCGCCGCATTATTAAGCGCCTCAAACGCCATGCCTCCGGTCAGCGCACCGTCTCCGATCACCGACACCACCTTGTAGTCCTCCCCCGTGATCTCTCTCGCATGCGCGTACCCCAGTCCCGCCGAAATGGACGTGGAACTGTGTCCCGTGTCAAAGCAGTCACATTCGCTTTCCTTGCGCTTCGGGAATCCGCTCATTCCCCCGTACTTGCGCAGCTGGTCAAATCCCTCTTTTCTTCCGGTCAGAAGCTTGTGGGTATAAGACTGATGCCCGACATCCCAGATCAGCTTATCCTTCGGCAGATCCAAAAACAGATGCAGCGCCATGGTCAGCTCGATCACGCCCAGATTAGACGCAAGATGTCCCCCGGTATCCGAGATTTTCTCGATTAAAAATTGACGAATCTCCGATGCAAGAATTTTCAGTTCCTCATCGGAGAGTTCCTTGATATCATTTTCTTTTTGTATACGTTCCAAGATCATACAGAGCACCTCTGCTTTTTATCGTAGTTTACTTCTCCCGGAGGATCAGATATCTGAGCAGTTCCGTCAGATATTCGTTCTTAACCACAAGGGAATCCATCCGCGCAATCGCCTGCTCGGATAGCGACGCAACATCCGCCTTCGCCTTCTCAATGCCCTCATAGGTCACGTACGTGATCTTGTGGTTCTTCTCATCACTGCCGATGGGCTTTCCCAATACCTCCATGGTGCTCGTGACATCGAGAATGTCATCCTGGATCTGAAATGCAAGTCCGACCTCACCGGCTGTCTGCTCGATAATCTTCTGTTCGCCCTGCGTGGCTCCCGCCAACACCGCTCCTGTGAGCATTGCCCCCTCGATCAGAGCACTCGTCTTCAGACGGTAGATAAAATCGAGCTTTTCCTTGGTCATGCCCGGCTTTCCCTCCGACTCGACGTCCACCGTCTGACCGCCGACCATTCCATAGATTCCCGCCTTTGCGGTCAGAATCTGAAATGCCTGACATACCCCGGGATTGCCCGGTTCCATGGCGAATGCCCGCGCCGCCGTCTCGTACGCATACTTTAGAAGCGCATCTCCCGCGAGGATTCCCATCGCCTCCCCGTACACGGCGTGCGTGGTCTTCTTCCCCCGGCGGTATTCGTCATTGTCCATCGCCGGAAGATCATCATGCACCAGCGAGTAGGTGTGAATCATCTCGATCGCCGCCATGAACGGTTCGATCACCTCGGATCTTCCTCCAAACAGGCGGTATGTCTCCTGCATCAGCATCGGGCGAAGACGCTTTCCTCCCGCCAGCACGCTGTAATTCATCGCCTCCATGATGGTCTTCTGATAGCCTTCTTCTTTTGGCAGGTATTTTTTTATGATCTGTTCAATCTGCGCTGTGCGCTCCGCCATCTCGGTCTTAAAATCCATCATCTGCATCCCCCTACCGTTCTTACATCTCTTCTATTTCCCCATCCTCACCGAGGATCTGCATCTTTTTTTCCACCTCATCCAGAATGGTTCCGCAATTCTTAAGCTGCAGAACCCCCTGCTGATACAGCGCAAAAGCTTCCTCCAGCGAAATCTCCGGCTCCTCCATCTGCGTGAGGATCGCCTCGATCTGGGTAAAAGCCTCCTCAAGCGTCGGCTTTTTTTCGTTCTGATTATCCATCGATTCTTCCTTTCTCCGAACCATCCGCTGCGGCATCCTGCCTACAGATCTCTGTCACCGCCGCCTTTAGGCTGCCCCGGTAGAGATGAATGGAAAGCGCTTCTCCGATCTGCACAGTGCCGGCATCCGTCAATGCATGTCCGCCGGCATCCTCCACATAAGAATATCCCTGTGCCAGCTTCTTAAGCGGCGACATTCCATCCAGGCTTCCCGAAAGGAGTGCCAGCTTATGGCGCTTCTGTTCGAGTATTGCCTGCATCCGGCGCTCTAAGGCAGCGCCAAGCTCATCCAAACGCTTTTCATTCTCCTTCAGCTTGGTGCGCGGATTCAGATAGCGCAGCTTCTCCTCATCATGCATGAGGCGTGTGCGCATCTGATTCAGCTTTAATTCCAGCTGGCGTCTCATCTGCGTGCCATAGTCCATCAGCCACTTTTCGACGAGCTGCACATCAAACACCGCAAGTTCCGCCGCCGCGGAGGGTGTCGGTGCCCGCAGATCTGCCACATAATCCGAGATCGTCGTATCCGTCTGATGTCCGACCGCCGAAATCACCGGCGTGTTGCATGCAAAAATTGCCCGCGCAACCTCTTCTTCATTGAATGCCCACAGATCCTCGATCGACCCGCCGCCGCGTCCAACAATGATAACGTCCACACCCAGTACATCCAGCGCATGGATGCCACACACAATACTTGCTGCGGCGCCGTCCCCCTGCACGAGCGCAGGATATAAGATCAACTGCACATAGGGATTCCTTCTGGCTGCAATGTTGCGGATATCCTGTATGGCAGCTCCCGTGGGCGCTGTCACAATACCGATCCTCGTGGCATACCTTGGTATCGGCTTTTTGTATGCCGCATCGAACATTCCCATCTCCTCGAGTTCGCGCTTTAACGCCTCATACTTCAGATAGAGATTCCCGGCGCCCTCAAGTTCAATCTCTCTGGCATAGAGCTGGTACTTTCCGTCCCGCTCGTACACCTCCACGGAGCCGGTCACAACGACCTTATCGCCCTCCTTCATCTGAAAGGCCAGTCCGCGGCGGTACCTGGAAAACATGACTGCGGCGATCGTCCCCGTCTGATCCTTGAGGGTAAAATAAATATGACCGCTGGAGTGGTATTTGCAGTTCGATACTTCTCCCTTGATGCTGATCTGGTGCAACATGAAATCCTGTGCAAACATGTTCTGGATATATGTATTTACCTGACCGACAGAATAGATATTTTTTCTCATACCAGCTTTGCAAGCACACCGTTGATAAATGCAGGCGACTCATCGGTGCCATACTTTTTGGCAAGCTCCACCGCCTCGTTGATGGCAACGCCGACCGGCACATCCTCATCATACTTCATTTCATAGACCGCCAGGCGAATCAGCGTGAGATCTACCTTTCCCATGCGTCCGGTCTTCCAGCCTTCCGCCACCGCATCGATCGCCTCGTCAATCTCTGCAAGATGTGCCACGATATCCTCGCATTTGCCGGAGATGTATGCGCCGTCCTTTGTATCCCACGGCTCCTCCGTCTCCTCATAGACGGCAATCTGCTCCGGCAGTTCCTGTCTGTCATGGAACTCCACGCCAAACAACAGCTTAAATATCTGTTCTCTCAACTCTCTTCTGGTCATAAACCTTTCCTTTCTCTCATGTCCCCGTCTTCTTCGTCACATTTCCCTGTACAGGAAAAAAGGATGTCGCAGGGACATCCTTTATCTTATTCACCGTGATTCGATGCGTTACTTGTTGCTGCCCATGTCCACACTTGCGATACGGATATTCACGATAGATACTTCCAGACCGGTCATATTCTCAATCGCATTCTTGACTCTGTCCTGCACCTTGGCTGACACTTCAGGGATCGAATAACCATATGAAATGTTCAGTGCCACATCCACGCTTACCTTTCCGTCGAGAACTTCTACACGAATTCCTTTGGAAAGGTTCTTCATACCAAGCTTACTTACCAATTCATTTGTGATGTTGCCAGCCATGGAACCAACGCCCTCAACCTCGGTAGCGGCAAGTCCTGCGATGATGGCAACCACTTCATCTGCAATCTTCACTTCTCCCAAATTACCGTCCTTTATTTTAAATGTTTTGCGATCCTCACCCATGTCAAATGCCTCCTAAGTGATATTATGCGTTTATTATAACAGACTATTCCCGTTTTGGAAACCAAAAAAAGTATTAAATTATTCGGTCACACCGAGTTCCTGAAAATCGCATCCATCATCACCGCCTGGGGAAACAAAGGCATATGCGCTCGTCGTTCCCTTCCATGTGACAGAAAAGCTTCCCTCCAGATCCAGGAACGAATGTGCTTCATATCCTCGATAAAGCTCTCCGCCATCGCCGGGTTGGTGCACTCCTTCTCCTCGATCTCCTCCTCCACGAAAAGGCGCAGCACAAAATCATCCAGATCGCTCTCGTCATCAAGTTCTGCCCTGCTGATATAAGGATTATTACAGCTCTCTAACACACGCTTCATGTAGGAAGCACAGGAAAGGATCCGCGACTGCGACACGTCCTCCGCCTCCAGGAAAATCTTGTATTCCATCTTCATTGTATCTGCCATCTTATGTCCTCTTTTCCGTGCCTTGGCAAACGCCGCATCACTTTCCTATAATCTCCGCCGTATCAATGAACTCATAAGGAGTCTGCTGATAGACGTAGTAATTTAACCAGTTGCTGTAAAGGATATTGCCGTGCGAGCGCCACTGCAGGTTCGGCTTTTTCGTATCGTCATCGTCCGGATAATAGTTGACCGGCGGCTCAATGGGAAGCCCCTTCTCCTTGTCCCGCTTGTATTCCTTATCCAGCGTGTAGCGGTCATACTCCGGATGCCCCATCACAAAGATTCTTCTGCCCTCGTCCGCAATCGCGAGGAATACGCCCGCCTCCTCAGACTCCGCAAGAATGGTCAGCTCCTTGACTTTGCGGATGTCCTCCGTGCGCACCTCGGTATGTCTGGAGTGCGGTGCCATAAAACAATCGTCAAATCCGCGCACCAGCGGCACTTTCCGGTTCATCACACGGTGTTCATAGACGCCGAACTTTTTCTGCGGCAGAAGATATTTTTTCAGTCCGTAGTGATAGTACATTCCCGCCTGTGCCCCCCAGCACAGATGCAGGGTGGACGTCACATGGCTCTTCGTCCACTCAAAGATCTGGCAGATCTCCTCCCAGTAATCCACGTCCTCGTATTCCATCTGCTCCACCGGTGCCCCGGTGATGATCAGCCCGTCAAAATAGCGTCTCTTAATATCCGCAAAACTCTCGTAGAATTTATTCAGATGACTCATCGACGTATTCTTGGACTCATGGCTGGACACCGCAACAAATGTCACATCGACTTGAAGCGGCGTGTTCGACAGGGAACGCAGAAGCTGCAGTTCCGTCTCTTCTTTCAGCGGCATCAGATTTAAAATTCCGATCTTGATCGGTCTGATGTCCTGATGCATCGCACGATTCTCATCCATAACAAATATATTTTCCTTCTCCAGTATTTCCTTTGCAGGTAAATCACTCTGTATTCTGATTGGCATAAAAATGTTACCTCTCTATCTGCAGCATGTCGTACAGTTCGTCCTCACTGATCACTCTGATGCCGAGTTCCTGCGCCTTCGTAAGCTTGCTTCCCGCGCTCTCCCCCGCGAGGACATAATCCGTCTTCTTTGACACAGATCCGGATACCTTTCCTCCATACCGCTCGATCAACGTCTGCGCTTCCTTTCTACCAAGCGTCGGCAGGGTTCCCGTCACCACAAGGGTCTTTCCGCTAATAACAGAGTCCACGGTCTCGCTCTCCTCCGCCGTCATGTTGACGCCGGCCTGTGCGAGTCTCTGCAGCACCACCTGGTTCTTCTCATCCGAAAAATAACTTCGGATGCAGTCCGCACTGACTTTTCCGATGTCCCCGACTGCCGTCAATTCCTCCTCGGATGCCTCCGAAAGCCGCTCCATGGTCTTAAAATGCTTCATGATCGCCTTCGCTGCCGCCTTTCCGACATTCGGTATCCCAAGACCGGTCAACAGCTTGTACGCATCATTCTGCTTGGCTTTTTCTATCGCCTCCAGAAGCTTGTCCGTGTTCTTCTCCTTGCCGATGATTCCCTGTGCAATCAGTTCCTCCCGGTGCTCCTTCAGCGAAAAAATGTCCGCGACATTTTTAATATAACCCATTCTGACGAGTTCTTCAATATAAACCGTTCCGAACCCCTTGATGTCCATGGCGTCTCTTCCGACAAAATTGATGATGTGGCGCTCCAGCTGCGCCGGGCAGTTCGGCGATGTACACTTGATGTCCGCCGTATCGCGTTCCCGCTCTGTCTTCGCCCCGCACACCGGACAGACATCCGGTATCACAAAGCGCTTCCAGCCCTCCGGGCGCTTTTCTTTCCGCACTTCCTTCACCTTCGGAATGATCTCGCCGGATTTGTAGACGACGATGGTGTCCCCGATTCCGACATCCAGATCATCGATAAAGTCCTGATTGTGAAGCGTCGCCCTCGAAACGCTCGTTCCACAGAGCCGTATCGGCTCAAATACCGCAGTCGGCGTGATCCTGCCTGTCCTTCCGACCGACAGCTCGATATCCAAAAGCTTTGTCTCTTTTTCCTCCGGCGGATATTTGTAGGCGATCGCCCATCTGGGCACTTTCGAGGTTGCCCCGAGCTTCTCTCGGTCCGAGAAACGGTTGATCTTGACCACCGCTCCGTCAATGTCATAGCCGAGGTTGCCGCGGTTCTCGCCGATGGCGGTAATCGCCTCCCACACTTCATCTGCCGTCTTGCAGACACGGTAATCGTCAATCACATGCATTCCCTGTTTCTTCAGATATTCATATCCCTGTGTGTGCGTGTCAAACTGCATTCCCCGCACCTGCTGGATATTAAATATAAACAGCGACAGCTTACGCTCTTTCGTGATCGCGGAATCCAGCTGGCGGAGCGTGCCCGCCGCACAGTTTCTCGGATTGGCGAACGGCTTTTTCCCGAGCAGCTCCTGTTTTTCATTCACGGCATCAAAATCCGCATTCTTCATGTAGACTTCCCCGCGGATCTCCAGATACTCCGGTGCCTCCCGGAGCTTCTTTTTCACGTCGCCGATCACCTTTGCATTCGCCGTGACATCCTCGCCGAAATTGATGCCGTCGCCGCGCGTCTCCGCGAGCGCCAGCTCCCCGTTCTCATAGCGCAGCGTCATCGAAAGTCCGTCGATCTTATACTCCACGACAAACTCCGGATCATCCAGCTGTTCTTTCATCTGTGCCACAAAATCGTAGATCTCTTCTTTTGAGAACACATCCTGCAGGCTTAGCATCGGGACATTGTGCCTTACCAGCACACCCGCCGTCCGCTTCGCGGTGCCGCCCACCTTCTGGGTCGGTGAATCCGGTGTGACCAGCTCTGGATGTTCCCGCTCCAGCCGCTTTAATTCCAGCATCAGCTGGTCAAACTCGTAATCGGATATCTCCGGATTATCCTGATTGTAATAGCGGTCACTGTGATACGCAATCTGTTCCCGCAGGTTTTTGATCTGTTCTTCCGGTGTCATCTCTTTTTCTCCCCCGTCTTTTTTGCAGGCATCACCGGATCGCTGGACGAATCCGCGGTCAGGCGGAGCAATTCGTGATACTCCTCCTCCGTCACATTCCGGTATGTTCCACTCTTTAAACTGCCCAATTC
>OGEP01002361.1_pt1 | contig 16787 bp, 10 predicted proteins | sample 1570721 | NCBI WGS metagenome assembly OGEP01 (sample SAMEA2582131, study PRJEB24529) | metagenome | biome: Human gut stool | place: China | collected 2011 | reverse complement strand
TGCTTCATATCGTTTGCAGAAAATAATAGAAATAACGAATATAGATTTTAATAATCCAGCAGAAGTGCTTAGTGTTCGAATTGGATTGATAGCAATTCGAGTTCTTGAAGTAATGTAGAATTTTTAAGAATCTTTTGGAGAGGCAAAGATGAGATTCATAATATTAAAAATATTAGAATTGTTATAAAAGATAACGAATCACACAACAACATGGTTAGTGTGGTTCGTTTTTTTTGCCTGTTAATCGAAAATGGAGCACTTCGAACAAAAAAACGTTAAAAATTTTTCGTTCGTTGCACATTATATTTATAAATTTAATAGCGTATAATATAAAATTAATGAGAAAAATTATCGGTGAAAAACATTGAATATATCAATTTCTGAATATTTTTTTGATATAAACTAAGACTTTGCAGGGTTTAGATTAGAGGGATAACGATGCAACTAAAAAATTCAACAGATTACGCAATTAGAATTGTATGTTACTTAGCAGCACAGGAACGGATGGTATCTACATCAGAATTATCACGGAAGCTAAATGTTTCTGCTAATTATGTTCCTAAAATAGCGAAAAAACTGAAAAATGCAAAAATAGTCACTGCCTGTGAAGGGATAAATGGTGGCTATATGCTGGCAAAACAACCGGAGAATATTTCTCTGATGGAAATTATATCGTGTGTAGAGGAAACAATGGCAATTAATCGTTGTTTGGAAGAAGATCGTTTTTGTTCCAGAAATTTGGAAGATACCTGCAAGATACATAAAATATTGTTGAGCTTGCAGAATACATACAATAATAAATTAGAGAGTGTAAAGGTTTCAGACGTTATCCGCCCTGGAGAAGATGAATATTTTGGAAGATTTTATGTTGTATTAAAACTGAACTTAAAGGAAAAAAGCTACGAGTGTGTGTATTCACATATCCGTGAAGTATATGAGAAAGCAAGAAAAACAGAAAACTATGAAGAGTTCATAAGCCAATATGTAGAAAGATACGTGTATGCTTCTGACAAAAAAATGGTTCAGGACTTCTTATCAAGTGAAGGATTAGAAGAAAGATTAGTTGATGGATGTATGGAAAAAGATCTTCCGTACCGTAGAATTACCGGAAAAGATAAGAATGCATATGTTTGGATGGAAGCAAAAAAATATATAGATGCAAATGAGAATACTGCAATTATTACCTTACATAATGAGAAGATTGTCCAGAACACAGTTATAAAGATGGAACGAGAACTCATAAAAAAAGAACAGGATATGGCAAAGCAGTATTGGGATATGGTATCACTTTTAACTACTCTATTGAATCATAATCATTTAGTTGAAGCAGGATACCAAGACGATATCAGTTTCTATACGAAACAGGTATATCTTCAATTGCAGAATAAATATCCGGAATACGGGATTACGGATGAAGAAATGAATGTAGTAAAGCAACATCCATTAGTAGGTGCAGCGATGACCCAGAGATTCCCAGAGGGGGTAACAACGGAAAAGCTGAATCAATATAGCTATGAAATATGCAGACATCACCATGAAAGATATGATGGATCAGGATATCCGGACGGTTTAAAAGGGAATGCGATTCCGATGTGTGCACAGGTCGTTGGGATTGTTGATGCTTACGATGCATTGATCAATGATCGTCCATACAAAAGGAAATATGAACCTGAAGAGGCAATCCAGATGATTTCAAATGGTGAATGCGGAGCATTTTCCAATCAGCTGATGCAATGCTTTCAGGAGGCAGCAAAGCAGCAAAAATGGCTAAAAAGGAAAAAATTAAAGTAACAAGTGAAGACAAAAGATTAGAGGTCCAGATATGAAGAAAAAAAGAAGGATAGAGAACAGAATTATCGCAGTAATACTATGTATGGCTATCTTATTTTCTCAAGTGAATATTGCGGATGCAGCAGATGTAAATCCATCGGGTACCAACACTAGTCAAGTGGCACTTTCTGATGATGCCAATAAGAGTAATGGTGAAGTATCAACCGAGTCCACAGTTTCAGATGAAATAAATGGCACCACGGAATCCGAATCTAAGATATCGGAGGAAACAAGTGAAAACTCGAAAAATGACGAATCGGAATCGTCCGGTGGAAATGTTAAAGCGGAATCAACAGATAATATAGATGCTTATTATAAGGATAGTAAAATATGCATTTATAATTATGAACAATTAAAACAGATTGGTTCAGATGCTTATATTTACACAGGTGATAAGGATGGACAGATTGGTTCTGGAGAAGTGGTAAAGAGTGAAGGCACAGAGCTGAAATACGGTGCAGATGCTCAGTACATTTTGATGAATGACATCCAGATGAACTCGGAACAGATTTGGTCAGTACCGGATTCATTTACCGGAACTATCACAGGCACGAAACTAGAAGAAAACGAAACACCAACGCTGTATGATAAGGAAACGGATACAATCTACATATACAATCCATATCAGTTGATGGTGCTTGCACAGGAAGAATCTGAAACGGAACCAGTTATGTCATTAGATTATGATGCACCACAGTTTGGTATGGGGCAGATGATCTATCCGGATGGTGAAGATCAGGCGTATCTGACTTATAGTAAGTCTCATAATTATGTGTTATCGCAGAAATTTAATTCAGATAAGCCGGAATTAGTTGCGGATCAATTGACAGAAAAAGCGGCAAATGGAGTTCAGTGGCTAGATGGTGAGCATGCGGATGGAAGAACAAAACCGGGGCAGTTATATGTGGAGGTTTCCGGAAAAAAATATATTCTGATCGGAAATGAGTCACAGTTGCGGGCGATTGGGAGTAATAAACATGTAACACCGAGATTGTATGTTTACTATACACCAGGAGTGCTTACTGCTTTCAAGGGACCAGAATATATTCCATATTATCCAGGAGATGCAGATCTTGGATTAGATGCTGTAGCGAAGGAAGGCGGAACAACATATTTAAAGAAACCAGTCGAAGTTAAACAAAAAAAATATTTATATTATGACAAAAACAGTAAGTACGAATTAGCGGATGTGGATTTAAATAACAAAGGTATAATAACAGGATTACTGGATGTTGTTGGTGGTTTATTAGGAATTTTAACTGGAGGAACAAAGGAAATATGCGGAGTTGATGAAAATGGACTTCCGAATAAAGATAAGGCAAGTGAATTAAAATTAAAGAATGAATATGGCGACTTGAAATACGCATCCAACGCAAATTATATTATCTTCCGAGACATTGACCTTTCAACGGACGGAGTGAACTCCAACAAAGAAGATGACCTGTGGACACCTCTTATGGTATCGGGGGATATCAAAGGTGCTAAGTTAGCAGATGGACAAACAAAGATTACGGATGGTAACACTATTCTGGCAACTGGAAGACCTGTGATTTCTAATGTGAATGTGAACCAGACAGAAGCAATGGATGGTTCTAAGTATATAGGAATTGGATTTTTTGGAACAATTACGAATGAGGTTAATGTAAACAATATTGGTGTCAGCGCCGGAACGGTTACGGTTTCCAATCTAGAACTTCATAATGTAGACGTAAAAAATAATACAAATAAACACAAAGATACACAAACGATTATCAGTGGGTTGACAACCTTGCTTGGAGGAATACTTGGAGGAACAGTAGATACCCTTCTAGGAATTCTGACTTTTGGCAAATTAAACTTAAATTTAAAGGACACATTGGAGGCTCTTTTAAATGCCAGAGCAAAGGATCCGACAATCTATGCAACAGGAGCTTTTGCCGGAAGAATGGTAGGCGATGTTGTTGTAGAAAAGTGCGATGTGACAGGAATAGTTTCCGTTACGAATATTAATGATCGAACAGGTGGATTTGTCGGTTACACAGAAGGTGTTACGCAGTATGAGGGACTTTCCCAGGCACTTGGGGTGACAGTTAAAGCATTATCGGCTTTATTAAATGTTATACCGGGACTTGGACTTGGAGATTTGATCACAATTCTTCTGAAGAATGCATTGCCGGTTGGTAGTTTAATCCCTACTGGATACAAAAATGTAAATATCAAATACTGTCATGTAGAGAATCTGGCAGGAACTATCGGAGCTGCGGATAAAGATTATGCAGGTGGTTTTGTAGGACAGCAGGTAGGAACAAGAATCTTTGACTGCTCCGTGAAAAACAGTAGTTATTCTGTAACGGCAAAAGAATACGGCGGAGGATTTGCAGGAATCAGCAGAGATGCGGAAATCCGAGGTTTGTTAAGTGATGTAGGTGTTGAACTTATTCGAGTAATGCAGCCACAGAGTATCTTGTTAAATTGCAATCTGACAGGATGCAATGTCTCAGTATCTGGTGAAAATTATCAAGGCGGTATCGTAGGAGCACAGGCAAACAGTTATGCGGTCAACTGCGGAGCGAATGGAAGCATCGCAGTTAAAGCAAGTGGAAGTTATGCCGGCGGTGTGAGCGGTATTTCAACAGTTGGATGGATTACAAACCTTGGAAATAAAGAAGTCAAGGATGCAAGCCTTTTAACAACAGTGAAAGACTTATTGACAGGACTCTTGTCCAGTGATCCGGAAAAAGCAGGTATGCTCTTGTCACTCGTAGGAATTGCACCATCAGCAATACTAGGATGTAACATGGATTGTTCAGCAGTTTCAGTTGAGGCTGGCAAGAGTTATTCCGGTGGTATTCTTGGTGGTGGTGATGGCGTCTATATTGCAGAATCCAGTCAAGAATATTTAAAGAAACTTCCGTACTGGAAACATGGCGGAGGGGATGCGAGCAGTGTAGCCCAAAGAGATAATGTGCTCACAGGATTAAAAACAGTTACGGCAAGTGAAAATCGTGCCGGAGGTATTGCCGGAAGTGTAACAACAGCAAATGTCACAGGACTTTTAAATAATACGCTTGGAATCGGAAACTTCCTTGGATTTACTGTGCATCATGTAACTGTGACAGGAGTAAATGATGGATATACAGTTGAAGCAAAAGAAAATTATGCCGGCGGAGCACTTGGTGAGGCTGTTGGTGGAGATGTGGATACTGTAACATTAAATCAGGTAAAATCTGTTTCGGCAAAAAACAGAGTCGGTGGTTTTATCGGTTGTGCAGGTCCGGGAGATCTGGTTGGTGGAAACGGACTGACTTTGAATCTGTTAGGACTAAACAACTTGCTTAAAGTAGAAAATCTGCTTTCTGTGGCAGAAGGTGTCAGAGTTAAAATCAATGAAGCTCATGTAAATGGCATCGCAGGAGGTATGACTGTAGAAGCAACAGGCGCAAATTCCAACGGCGAAGTAGTGGATTATACAGCCGGTGGTTTCATCGGAAAGAGTAACAGCTGTGAGATCATTAAGTCTGATGTGAAAAATTTAAAAGAAGTAACAGCAAATGATACAGATGGTTTTGCAGGAGGATTTGTAGGTTCTTCACAGACCGGAGGTCTTGCAGATGTAGCTGGTGAAGAGGATGTCAAGGCTTTGCTAAATGCAAATAAGTTATTAGGTGCTGTCACGTACTTGCTTCCTTCTTATACAGAGTGCACGGTTACTTATGTTGATAAAGGCGGAGTTGCTGCAGATACAGCAGGCGGTTTTGCCGGAAACTTCCAGAGTGGAACGGTTAACAATCAGGGCGCAGGAGAAGGTAACTATTATTCTGTATATAATCTGGATCATGTAAACGGACAGTCTTATGCCGGAGGCTTTGGCGGAAATGTTTACTCCGGAGCTTTGGCAGAGGCTGGAGGTGGAATCAGCATTCTGGGCGGAATCACAGGTCTGCATATAAATGTTGGAGATCTGCTTAATCTGATCAATGCCTACATTCCATATGTGCAGTATGCCGGAGTCAAGTCAGACAACGGATTTACGGTTACTGCCAACAAAACGAAAACAGACGACAGCAATTCCGGAAGTGCTGGAGGATTTATCGGTTACGGAAGCGGTGTTCAGGTAAGCTACTGTGATGTTACGAACCTGAAGCATACAGAGGTGAAGGCTCCGAAGGATTTAGAAGCAAATGAAGCGCCAACATACTATGATGAAAACAAAAGCACATATGCGGTAACAGGTGCTAGATATGCTGGTGGATATATCGGATATATGGATATTGGTTCTGCAGCTTCCGTTGGAAAAGGTTTGAGCGTACTTGGTAAATCGATAGGAATCAATAATGTGCTGGATGCATTGAATGTCGTTGTTTCTACAATAGAACATTCGAATGTTACAGGAGATGTTGGAGGTTTTGCAGTAAAGGCTTCTTGGAAAAATACTGCATCCGATGCGTCAGAAAATGATGTTCTTGGAGATGCAGGAGGATTTGCCGGAAAGATTTCTGGTGGACACATTCAGGACTCCAACGCAAATAACTTTTCTTATACCATTGGTCAGATTACAGCCGGTGGTTATGTAGGAGACTTGCAGCCGGGAAATGTGGCAAATGTACTAGGAAATGCAAGTATTTTAAAAGGACTTGTGGATGTAGAAAGTGCATTAGCATCTGTTGCTGAGGATTTTGTACCAACGATCAGAAACAGTTCCACAACATGTATTCCTTGTGGTGGTGCAGTTCGTGCAGATGCGGCCTCCACAAAGCAAGTACAACGAGGTATGGCCGGAGGTTATGCAGGACATAATGAAGGCGGTCACATCTGGGGAAACAATACAAAGAAATGGAAAAGTAAAGAAGAATATACCGGACCAACAAGTACTTGTAAAGCAGTAAGAATCCGTTCGGTATACGGAGAAGAAATTGCTGGTGGCTTCACAGGACTTATGGAGTCAGCTGATACGGCAAGTACCGGAAACCTGTCCTTGTTGTTGGGACTGGTAAAAGTAGATAACATCCTTGGAGCACTTAGCGTTGTTTATCCGACAGAAGAAAATACGGCAGTTTACGGGCCACTTGCCCTGATGGGTTATAAAGACTGGAATGATTGGGTGAAATTCGTTGGTAAATACAAAGGTTATGGAAGTGATCTTGCTGAGCATGGAACAGTAAATAGTCAGGAAGAACTTGATGCGATTATTGGTAAATATGCTTACGGATACAATGTCGTTGCAGGAAGAGTAAACTACCGGGATGAGATAAAACTGGCAAATGGCGGAGCAGCCGGAGGCTATGTTGGTTCGATGCAGACAGGTACGATTACAAATGGACAGGCTTATCAGGCGAAGACAATTAAAGGGCTTCGATGCGCCGGAGGTTTTGCAGGAGAAATGATAAACGGCGGAGCAGCAAAGCTTGGAGGAGTTGATATCCTCGGTCTTAATCTGCAATTAGGACAAATGCTGCAGGTACTTAATGTCTTTGTGCCAGTAATCAAGAAATCCTCGGTAGAGGGTTATCAGAGCGGACTGATTGTCCAGTCAGAAGGTGTAGATGACAAAGATACTTGTGGTTATGCCGGAGGTTATGTAGGAAAACTGATCGGTGGGCAGATCTGGGGCGAAAATGATGCACGCTGTAAGGTCACAAAGCTGAGACGAGTTGACGGAAGAAGCTATGTTGGAGGATTTGTCGGAAGCTCCAGACCAGGAAGTGTTGCAACAGTGGATCCAACCGCTGGGGAAGGATTACTCAGTCAGCTCTTGAATAAACTGTTAAGTACACCGGCAGATTTGATAAAAGTATTAAATGCCACAGTCGCAACTATCCGTTATGCAGATGTGGAATCCTGGGATGACTGGGGAATCATCGTAAATGGTGCTCATGCAAGTGAAAGTAATAACACTTCTTATGCAAAAGCGGCAGGAGGATTTGCCGGAAATCTGGAAGGAACTGTACTCGGTAAGAAGGATACGGAAGAGGCAGGAGTTTCTGTACAGAATATCCGTTCCGTAGTCGCAGGTGAATATGCCGGAGGATGCTTCGGTGTTGCTGACGTAGCCGGAGTTGCCAATATCAGTGCAGGAAATGAAACCTCGCTTCTTGATAAATTATTAAAGCTTGGAAGAACCGATGTGCTGGATGCATTTAGAAGTTATGTATATTACGGAACTGTAAGCGGAAGTAAGGATGCTGGCTTAAGTGTCAGTGCAAACACAGCAATAAAATCTGGTCAGAACAATGAAGTTACATATAGCGGAACAGCCGGAGGTTTTGGTGGCTCACTGTTAAATGGTTCTGTGAAAAACAGCAAAGTAACGAGCTTAAGTAATGTAAGAGGTTTAAATAGTGTCGGAGGATTTGTTGGCTATTCTGGAAAGAGCGGAGTAGTTAAGGCAGACAAGATAGACGTTATTGGAGACAATAAAGGACAGTTACTTGGTGGAGCTCTTGGAGTTATGGACATTTTTGGTTCTCACATTGATGACTGTGCAGTTACAGGAACGGATGACGGTTACACCGTGCAGAGTACAAATGGAGATGAGCAGATTGCCGGAGGATTTATCGGATATGCAAATCTTGCAAGAATGTCGAATTGTACAGCAGGTGACAAAACGAACCAGAAAATTGGACTGAAACAGGTAGCGTCAGGTGGAACAGCCGGTGGATTTGCAGGACGAACAAGTTTCGCTTATCTTGCAGATTTAAAATTGGATTCAGGAGCAGTGAATGTAATATTCTCGGTTGTTAATCAACTTGTAAAAGCATTATATTTGGATAAAGCTCAGGCTTTAGATCTTCTGAAAATTAATCTTGGAATTATTAAAGTGGAGGCTCTTTACGAAGGAAATTTGATTCACGTAAATCTGCTTGGATTGGATATCTCTGTAGGACTTTCGAAGAAGTCAACAGATAACAAACAGGAGACAGATCTTGCAATTATTACGATCGGAGATTCATCCATCAAACTTCCATGCGATGAAAATGGACTTTTGAATGATAATGATGCCAAATCCAATATCAGTGTGAGTCTGATCAAGGCGAATCGAACAAAAATCACAGATAGTAATGTCTACGGTGTCAGTCAAGGATATGATGTCTATGCCGGTGGAGCCGGAAATAACAATGATGGTGATGCTAAAGACGGACGAAGTGGTGGCTTTGTTGGATTCAACGATGAAGGACTTTTGAAGAATAACAACATGTATTACTGTGATGTGGTTCGTGGAACAAAAGATCTTGTCGGACCATTTAGCGGAATAAGTAAATTAGATTCACAATATAAGTTCAACACATTGGAAAAAGTGGAAGGTGAGGACAACAATTACCGTATTTATAGAAAGCTGGAGAAGACACTGGATCAGATCAAAAAGAATTCAGACAGGTTGAATCTCAGCTATGAAAAAGACGCTTCCAGTGGATGGGATATTTACACATTGGGCCATATGAATTCGGTAAAAAGCTATGATACTTTGAAAAATGCAAAGCTGACAGATGATACATCGTCTACGACAGCAGAACTGAAAGCATATGAATCGTCGGCAAAAGCAGTATTGATGTCAGATACCAAAACAACATTGAACACGGGAGATAGTGATACACCGGAACCATCCGAGTCACAGGATCCATGTGATGAGAACATCAAGCTGACGATCAATAAAGTTTGGAAAGATTTAAACAATTTTGATCATTCAAGACCAAACAGTATTACGGTAACAATATCACGTACCTGGAAAGATAAGGCAGGAAATGAATTGACAGAAACAGTACCAGGTTACGAGAGTTACAAAATAGAAGGTTCCATCGATAAATCTAAATGGCAGGAGGTGATAAAGGAACTCCCGGCATACAAGACAGATGGAGATGAAATTTATTATTACACGTATTCCATCACAGAAGCAAAAGTGGATGGTTATACAACAACGGTAAATACATCCGATGATGGATTTACGTTCAATATAACCAACAGACATTTTCCAGGACTCCCGGATACAGGAGGTTATGGAAGCTATCTTATTTACCTGATAGGTATCCTGCTCTTACTGATTTATCTTGCAATGCGATGCAAAAAAAGCAAAGAAAATCAGAAGGCAGAACAGCTATAAAAACTTTATTCCAAAGAAAAGGAGAAAACAGCTATGAAAAGAATGAAGAAAATCATGGCAATGCTGCTGGTAGCAATTATGACAATGGCTATGGCAGTAACGGCATTTGCCGCAGACGACACAACAACAGGAAAACTTACAGTAAATGTAAAATCAGGACAGACACTCACCGGACAGACAATTTACCTGTATAAATTATTTGATGTAACAGAATCTGGCAGTGGAGCCACAAAGAACTATGCTTATACGATAAATACTGCAACTGGTTACAAAGATGCAATTAAATCAGCACTTGGAAGTAGCACTATTACTGACACTTCTACAGATGCAGATTATGCGGATGAAGTAGCAAAACTTGGAGAAAATGACTCTACTGAAGTACAGAAGTTTGCCAATGCATTTACAACTTACGCATTAACAAATAAGGTAACAGCAACAGCAAACTCTGGAAAACTCACAGATACAAACAAAGATTCTTATGATTTTTCAAACTTAGCATACGGTTATTATCTTGTATATGTAACCGGTGGAAAACAGATTCAGGCTTCATTAGTAACAGTTGACTCTGATTCAGCTACAGTTAATCTGAAAAGTGAAGCTCCAAGCATCGAGAAAAAGGCAGACAAAACTTCAGTAGAAATCGGAAATGTAGTTACCTATACAGTAACAGGTTCTATTCCGGATACTACAGGATATGCTCAGTATACATACAAAATTAACGATACATTATCGAATGGTCTTGATTTTGTGAATGATGTTAATGGAACTGCACTTGCAGAAGATGCTACAACAGTTAAGGTTACAGTTGCTTTTAAAGATACAGATGTAACAGATGCATCTAAAGCACCTACAACAGCAACACTGGATACAGTCAATCATAGAAAGATGACACTTGACCTGTCCTCATGGGTTAGAGAGAATCAGGGAAATAAAGGCAAAGAATTTAATGTAACATATTATGCAAAAGTAAATGATAAGGCTGTTGTAGCAGAAAAGAACAGCGCTAAATTGGAATATGGTAATGATCCAGACAATACAACAGAGACAACACCAAGTGAAGCAAAAACACCTACATATCCACTGAACATTAAGAAAACAGATCATAAAACAACTGAATTATTAGCAGGTGCAAAATTTAGCCTTTATACAGAAACAGAATATAAAAAAGATGCGGCTACAAGACAGGCTATTAAAGTTACTGGAACAGATGGAAACTATGTAGTAGATCCAACATCTGAAAACACAGTATTTGAATCTGCGGCTACAAAAATTGGCGAGAATGAATGCAATCTTCATGTCAATGGTCTTGCAGAAGGAACATACTATTTAGTAGAGACAGAAGCTCCAGAGGGTTATAACAAACTGGCAAAAGATGTAAAAATTGTCATTACAAAGAGTACAACAGGTGATGAAACAGAATGGACTCTTTCCAAAGATGACAATGACGAAGCTGATAAGATCATCGATATCGAAAACAGCACAGGTTCTCTTCTTCCATCAACTGGTGGTAAAGGTGCAATCGCATTTGGTATTATCGCTGCAATCCTTGTATTTGGTGTAGTAGTAAGCTTTATCCGTGATAAAAGAAAAGCAGCATAATGTTAAGAATAATTGGCAAGAAACATAAGACAGAATAAATGGAATCTGCGGGTATCCTTTTGGATAGCCGCAGTTCCGATATAACGATAGGGAGAATGCAATGAAAAGTAAGAAAAAAGGTAAGATTACAATAAAAGATATTATTCGTTTACTTGTGCTTTTGGTTGCATTCGCCGTTTTATTATATCCGACATACAGCAGATACTTGAATGAAAAGAATGGTTCAAAAGTAGTATCTGAATATGATGAGAAAAGTGTAAAGTTAAGTCATGCAGAAAAGGAACAGATGCTTGCGGATGCAAGAGCATACAATCAGGAAATGTTGGGAAACATTGATTTGATTGATCCATTTTCCCAAACGGAACCAGAAGTAGATGAACGATACGAGAGTCTGTTGAATGTAGATGGTTCTGGAATGATGGGATACATTCGTATTCCTAAGATTAATATAGAACTTCCAATTTATCACGGAACAAATGAAGCTGTTCTGCAGACAGGTGTCGGACATTTCTGGGGTACATCTCTTCCAGTAGGTGGAGAAAGTACACATACAGTTCTGACAGGACATAGAGGTCTTCCGACAAAAACACTATTTACCAATATGGATAAACTGGAAGTAGGGGATATTTTTTACATTAAAGTCTTAGATGAAACCCTGGCATATCAGATCGATCAGATATTAACCGTTTTGCCGGAAGAGACAGATGGATTATCTATTGAACCAGGTAAAGATTATGCAACACTTGTTACTTGTACACCATTTGCAATTAATACACACAGACTTTTAGTTCGTGGAGAGAGAATACCTTATGAAGAGGCAACGAAGCAAGAGCCGGATACAAATATAAAACCGGAGTTATCTTTTACTGCTAAAGTGCTGATTGTAACAATTATAGTGATTTTTATAGGGCTGATGATTGCTATAATTTATAGTATACGAGATAGAAAAAGGAGGAAAGTAAGGTGAGAAAGAAGATAAGAAGTATTCACATTATTTTATTCGTTATGCTTTTTCTTGTCGGTAGTTTTATAGATATTTCAACAATCCATGCTGAAGCAGGAAGCAGAACAGGAAGCATTCAAATTATTTACAAGGGGAGAAATAGTTCGGATAAAGAAGTGACTCTTTCCGGAGCAAAGTTCTCGATAATTCCAATTCAATATATGAAAAATAATGAGCTGGTCTGGGAAGATAGTTTTAAAGATTCAGGTATATCATTACAAGATACCAGTGCAGAAGCAAGAGAAAAACAGGCAAAACAATTGTTTGCATTTGCGAAGGAAAATGATATTTCCGGCTTAATGCAAGAAACAGATAGTTCGGGACGCACGAGTTTTGGAGGATTGGATGAAGGAATTTATCTGATTGCGCAGATTGGAAATGTGGAAAGTGGTACAGATAAATTTGAATCTGCGCCATTCCTTGTTAATATTCCATCTGAAATCAATGGGAATGTAGAATATAATGTAACGATAGAGCCAAAAGCTGAATGGGTTTCACCAGAAACACCACCGAACAATCCAGACAAGCCAAAGGATCCGGCACCTTCAAAACCTGATAAGCCAAATAGTATTCAGAAAATAATAAACACGGTAAAAACCGGAGATACAACAAATATAGTTGCATGGTTTTTAATAGCGATTGTTAGTCTTGGTTTGATTGTAGGATTTTATAAAAAGAGAAAAATGAAGTAGCCATTATTTAAAGAAAACTGATCCATTACGGTGGAATCAGTTTTCTTGTGTTATACGGTTTAAAACGTTTCAGATATTAATGTTGAAGTGGTGGTGTAAACGTAAACGCACCATAGTGCGTACTATCAATTGATTAGCCACTCATCAGAGTGGCATATTTTATAAGTTACTTTCTACATTTCTCTGGCAACTTATCTGACCAAGGAAGCAGATCCTCACAGAAACTTGTATCATGATCTTCCATATGTTTTGGAATCTCTGTGAGTAAATATTCAAAATAATCGTATGGTTTCAGATTGTTTGCTTTTGCTGTTTCAGCAATACTATAGATGATTGCACTTGCTTCAGCTCCTGCAATGGTATCAATCATGACCCAGTTTTTCTTGCCAACACAGAATGGGCGGATTGCCTGTTCTGCGGCATTATTGTCTAGTGGGACATCACCATCTTCAAGAAACACACGCAAATATTTTTCCTGATTCAATGAATACGTGAATCCATTTGCTGTTTTACTCTTTGGCATCACAGACAACAAGTTTTGTTTTGCCCACGCAAAATAAGCATCTACCAGAGGCTTCACAGTCAGCTGTCGATGTTTCAAACGTTCCTCAGAACCTAACTCCTTGAGTTTATTATCCTCACGATAAATCGCTTGGATTTGTTTTAATGCAAGATATGCAAGTGACATTTTCTGACTTGCCTTCGGCAAAGCCTTTACCGCTTCATCAAAGTGATATTGTCAATATTGGTTTACACTTTTTTCTCAAGAATGTTCGACCTTATGCTGCCTCCTGTAGCGAAGCATAGTATTGTTGTCGCTTAACCATTGGAGGTAGTCCACCATTAGCAGAGCAGATCCTCCGATTATTCCAGTAGCTGATGAAGTATCTCCAGATGAGCGTCTTTAACTGCTCTACGGTCATTGAGGTAGGATCGTAACGACCATAAAGTAATTCCTCTTTGAAGCGTGCCCACATGCTTTCGCATCTGGCATTATCATGGCATCTGCCACCGGCACTGTTCATGCTTTGAACAATGCCATATCTGTTGATAGCTTTACGATATAGCTCACTGGTATACTGGGTTCCCCTGTCACTGTGAAGAATAGCTCCACGGAGCATCGGGTAAGCTTTGCAAGCATTCTCTAAGGTTTGTTCGCATAGGGTAGCTCTCATATTTGTATCCATAGCAAGTCCCAATACTGCTAAATCATAGCAGTCAAAGATAGCTGAAACATAGAGCTTCCCGTCAGAAGCCTTTATTTCAGTCATATCGGTAATGCACTTTTCAAGAGGCTTTTCAGCAGCGAAGTCACGCTTGATTAAATCGTCGGATTTACTGGCTTCTCTATCAGCTTTGGTAATACCATTCGGCTTACGTTTTGGTTTATGATTAAGACCAATTTCTGCCATGACACGATAAACAGTTCTCTCACCGGGAATATGTACTCCCTCAGGCTGTTTGAGCTGTAAGGCCTGATACATACGGATTCTTCCATAAGTGTCATTGCATTCATCTTCGCTGCAAATATCAAGCATTGCATCTGCCAGTGCCTGATATTTCCAAGGGGTATCTTTTGTTTTTAGGAATTTGTTGAATGCCTGCCTTGAAACATGAAGCACTTTGCAATAAAAAGAAATTTTACCCTTAATCCGGCCGTCATCCGTTTTGATTGCAATAAACATTAATCTCTGTTTTTTGCTGACTTCCGACGGCTGGCTGCGAAAAAAGCACTTGCTTCCTCAAGGAATTCATTTTCTTCTTTTAAGCGACGAATTTCCTTATCCTGCTCTTTTACACGCTTTCTGAGTTCAATAAGCTCATCGTTAAGGGATAAAGCATTCTTGGGCGTATGAACTGCTTCATTTGCACTGAGACGCCCCTCTTTGAAGGCTTTTATCCAAGTGTACATAGTACCCTTTGGAATCCCTAATTCCTGAGCAGCTTTATGACCGCCGATTTCCTGGGCAAGCTTTACCGCCTGTGCTTTAAATTCATTGTCATAAGATTTTTGATTCTGTGCCATAGGTTTTTCTCCTGTTCTCGTATTGATTATGATTATATATCAAAATCCTTGAGAATAGGGTGTCAACTTTTATGATACAACACCACCAGCTTAAAAAGCGTATCTATGATTTGAAGTGCAGTCTGCATGGTGGAATTATCCCCGTGTCCGTACCGCCAGAAGTACCGTTAAGGGAATTTCCGTACAATGCAGTTGTGGAGCTTGTCAATCCAGTAGCCGATACGGTATCACGAAAAACCTATACGGGTGCAGATGTGGACTGGTATGTAAAGGCAGAGGATATTGTGTTGAAGAATAAAGGCAATCAGAACGCAGGCAATCCACAGAACCATGTACCGCAAGGACAGATGAAAAAATAAATGTGAGCCCATATTTTTTCTTGTAACTTATATATAGAACCGATATAATTAGTTGAAAAGTTCTGTTTTAAGCCATGTAAAACTATTTTGACAAGGGAAAATGGCAATGTCAAAGGCTTTTGACAGACAAAATAGCTATATTCATATACAATAAAGGAGAAGATTCAAGATGGATATTGGATTACAAATCAAAAAATTTAGGGAACAACAAAAAATTTCTCAAGAAGAACTGGCTCTTAAAATATTTGTTTCAAGACAAACAATTTCTAACTGGGAAACAAATAAAAGTTGTCCAGATGTTAAAAGTTTAATTACTTTATCTAATATCTTCAATGTGTCTTTAGATAATTTTATAAAAGAAGATATAAAGGAGATGAGGGAGATTGTAGAAAAAGCAACTATTAAAAAGTTTAATGTGATAAGTGTAGTTTTCCTAATTGAATTGATAGTCGTAGCCATAAGTGCCTATCCTTTATTTAATATTAAGGGAAATATAGGAATTATTATTTGGTTATGCTTGTTCGCAATAACGCTCTATACGGCAAGTAAGATTGAAAAATTCAAAAAGAGCCATGACATTCAAACCTATAAAGAAATTTTGGCATTTATTGACGGAAAGCAATTAACGCATGATGAAACACAACAAGAAATAGGAAAAAGAAATTATCAAAAAATCATATTTGCATTCATTGCAGGTGTAATCGCACTTATTATATGTTTTGTTGTAATTTTTATTTGCCAGCATTTAACAAATTAAAAGGGAGGAAAAATCATGGAATTTTGGCTTATTATGATTGCCTTTATAGTTATGGGCGGAAGTTGTTCATTAGCAGGTACTTGGTGGGATAGAAAAAATAAAAAAGATAAAAAAGAAGAAAAGAAACAATAAAATTTACACTTTATTGTTGATTAAGCAGTTAGTCTTAGGATTGACTGCTTTTTTCATACCTAGAAAGGAGTGATTGATTTATGCGTATGATTTGGAACAAAGGACACCGTATCAGAGCCAGCGACAAGCACCTTGTTTACCACTTTTCCATAGGAACGCTTCTGTTTGTATTCGTGGCGGTTCTCCTGCTACTGAATAGTAAACAGCTCATGCGTACCGATTGGGAGCATTTCAGCTTGTTAGAGAACGGCTTGACGCTTTCCCCTTACAACTTCATAACCATACTGATAGCGACTGGTGTTTGTGCATTGGTCG
>OGEP01002360.1_pt1 | contig 16795 bp, 15 predicted proteins | sample 1570721 | NCBI WGS metagenome assembly OGEP01 (sample SAMEA2582131, study PRJEB24529) | metagenome | biome: Human gut stool | place: China | collected 2011 | reverse complement strand
ACACCTACGATTGGCTGGCGGACATTCCGGGCAATGCGGAAGAGAGTGACATGGTTGAGGTACAATTTAAGAACACCCGGAAGGGATATTATCGCAACAGTAACAAAATCAAACTTGAAAAGGGCGATGTGGTGGCTGTTGAAGCTGCTCCGGGACATGATATAGGTGTGGTGACGCTGACCGGCAGACTGGTTCCCCTACAAATGAAGAAAGCGAACTTCAAGGCGGACACGGAAATCAAACGCATCTACCGGAAAGCCAAACCGGTGGATATGGAGAAGTTCAACGAGGCGAAAAGCAAGGAACATGGCACTATGATCCGTGCACGCCAGATTGCGTTAAGTCTCAATCTGAACATGAAAATCGGAGATGTAGAGTACCAGGGGGATGGCAATAAGGCTATCTTCTATTACATTGCCGATGAACGCGTGGACTTCCGACAATTGATCAAGGTATTGGCTGAAGCATTCCGCGTACGTATCGAGATGAAACAGATCGGCGCCCGTCAGGAAGCGGGACGTATCGGAGGCATCGGGCCTTGCGGACGTGAGCTTTGCTGTGCGACGTGGATGACCAGCTTTGTTTCCGTATCTACGAGTGCCGCACGTTATCAGGATATTTCCCTGAACCCGCAAAAGCTTGCCGGACAATGCGCCAAGCTGAAATGTTGCCTGAACTATGAAGTAGATTGCTATGTGGAAGCTCAAAAACGTCTTCCGTCCAAAGAGATAGAACTGGAAACGAAGGATGGTACTTTCTATTTCTTCAAAGCGGATATCTTGAGCAATCAGATCTCTTATTCCACAGACAAGAATTTCCCGGCAAATCTGGTTACCATCAGCGGGAAGCGTGCTTTTGAAGTGATCTCGATGAATAGAAAAGGTATGAAACCGGACAGCCTGTTCGAAGAAGAAAGAAAGCCGGAACTGAAGAAACCGATTGATTTGCTGGAGCAGGAAAGCGTTACCCGCTTTGACCGTAACCGCAATAAAGAGAGTGGCAATAATGCGAACCGGAATAATAAGAAGAAGAAAAAAGGAGCTAATAACGACAACCGCCCTCAATCGGCTGAAAACGCTAACAGAGGAGAAAGAGAGAACCGACCGAGAAATAATAATAATCGGAACAGAGGACAGAATCAGGGACGGAATAATGAAAACAGACGACCGGAAAGAGGGATGAATCAAGAAAGACCACAAGCTCAAGAAAGGCCGGAAAAGCCAGAAAGACCGGTCAAAGAGCCGAATAAAGAGAAACCGAAACCGCAAACCAATAATGAAAAGCCTGTTCAGGAATAGTTTATTTTGCCTTTTCACCGCTTGCCTAACGGCGGCATGCAACGAGAATACCGTGTATCACTCTTATCAATCCCTTCCCGACAACGGGTGGGGAAAGAGTGATACACTCTCCTTTTTTGTTCCTATCACAGATAGCCTCCCTCCGACTCTGAGACTATTTGCGGAAGTCCGTAACCGTACGGATTATCCTTATCAGGACCTTCATTTATTTATCAGTCAGAATCTACAGGATTCCACTGTGTGGCGCACCGATACCATCGCTATTCACCTAACTGACTCTACAGGAAGATGGTTCGGAAAAGGCTGGGGCAGTGTCTATCAGTCGGAGACTTTCATACGCTCGGTTCGCCCGCTACATCCAGGAAACTACACTTTTAAGGTAGTATCCGGTATGAAAGACGACATATTGCAGGGGATAAATGATGTAGGGATACGGATATCACGGTAAGCAGAAAATAAAACTTAAATATTTATCAAAATCTAAGAATATAAAAGATATCGTTATGAGCGAAAGTCAGAATATTGAATATAAAGAGTCTTGGCATGACGAGTATCTGAAATGGATATGCGGTTTTGCCAATGCACAAGGTGGCTGTATTTATATAGGTATAAATGATAAGCAACAGGTAATTGGCCTCCCCGACTCCAAAAGATTGTTGGAAGACATACCTAACAAAATTGTCAACTATTTAGGTATCGTGGCCGACGTCAACTTATTACAATCAAAAGAAGGTAAAGAATATATCGAGATTGTAGTGGAACCAAGTAATATGCCCATTGCTTACCATGGGGCATATCACTACCGTAGTGGTTCCACAAAACAAGAATTGAAAGGCGTTGCACTTCAACAATTCATATTAAAGAAAATGGGACGTTCTTGGGATGAACTATTAGAAGATAGGGCAACACTCAATGATATTGATCGGAAAGCTATAGATTATTTTCTTCGAAAAGCCATTGAAGCGCATCGTATTAACCCCGAGCTCAAAGATGAAGATACCCGAACTGTATTGGAAAATCTAAAACTGATTGATAACAATGGAGTGCTCACCAATGCTGCAATACTATTATTCGGAAAAGACCCTCTTCGCTTCTTTCCCGGTGTGGAATTCCGTATCGGACGCTTCGGGATAGATGAATCAGATCTTATTTTCCAAGACGTAGTAAACGGAAATATTATTCAGATGGCTGATAAAGTCGTCACTTTATTACGTTCCAAGTACCTCATATCCCCCATTCACTATGAAGGTATGCAACGGCTTGAACCATTGGAAATTCCAGAAGATGCTTTACGAGAAATGCTCTACAATAGCATTGTACACAAACGGTATGCAGGTGTGGATATTCAATGACCACATTGAGCTATGGAACGAGGGTAAACTACCCGACGAACTTACAATAGATGCACTTAAAGGAAAGCACTCCTCACATCCTCGTAACATTTTATTAGCTTCCGTATTCTACAAAGCCGGGTTTATAGAAACGTGGGGACGTGGTATTAGCAAAATATGTAACGCTTTTAAAGCGATAGGAATAGAAGAACCCGTCTTTAAGCAATCAGAGGGTGGTATGCTAATTACGTTCAAAAGAAATTACCCTACAATGACAAATGAAAAATCACATAGTAGAGCGAATGACCCAATAAATGACCCAATAAATGACCCAATAAATGACCCAATAAAATTATCATCAGTTGACATAAATGTATTACATATATTATCAACGAATACAAAATTAACCTACAATACTCTTGCTGAAGCCTTGTCATCATCAAGTGCTACAGCGAAACGATCATTGCAGAATTTAAAAGCTTATGGATACATAACCCGTCAAGGGTCCAACAAAGCAGGTTATTGGCAACTCACCGAGAAAGGAAAGATTTTTATAATTAAAGAACAAAGACTATAAAATACATAAGCTGGGCGTTGCGGGTGAAGGGACGACTATTCGCCTGCTTCTTCACCCTACCTTCACCGTAAGCGTCATTCTCCCAACGACCAGAACGTATTCACATAAGGGAATCCCAAAGCTATCGCATCACGATACCCTCGTGAAGCTGCACGAATCAACTTATCCACACCACCATCATGAAACCGTTCCACCAATACTCCATCGCTTAGCTCTTCACCTTTCTCGTCACACATATAATAACCTTGGTTCGAATAGGCTATGGTAATTTTTCCTCCTAACAAAGGAGTTTCAATACGATTACCGGTTTGTTCGCTCTTTCCTTTCCTGTCATATCGTTCCTTTCCGCTAAAAGCATATTTATTCCACGCAAAGGTCAAATTATCCTCCAAAGGTCCCAGCTTTATATTGCCTTTTTTATCTCCCCAAACAAAACCGTTGTCACGTCCTTTCAAACAATAAGAATACCAATCTCCATCACAAGATATCCATTGATACTTTTCTTCAGTATCCATAAACAATTCCTTACCATCTTTATCTATTATACCATCCATATTGTCTTTACGCACAATTGCGCAACCGTTCAGGTCGAACGGTGCAATGCTTGAATAGCTCCCCGGCTCTACGATCACCTTGCCTTGCATGTCTATTACCGCTGGAAGTCCACCCGGATTACAACGCACGATTATACGGTCTGAATGAATCACTCGTGAATTTTCCTTTCCATAAATGACAAAGTCTCCTTGAAACTGAGTGATATTTCCCATTCGGTCAATAGTACCATATACAGTTTTTCCATCTTCCGTCTGCCCCTCGACAAGTGCTTTTCCGTCAGCATTGAACATAGTGACAGGCTCTGCAAAAGTTGTAAACAATTCCTTGCCTTCCGTATCAAGAGCTATATACCCACCTTCCGTCATTTTCCAAGCTATTCCGTTCCAGAAGCCTGTTACATTATAACATTCACCGGCATCAAAAACTTTTTCACCTTTCTTATTAATAAAAGCATACTTCATGCCCACTAGTACCCTGGCCAATCCGTCAGAAAAGAAATCCGCTCCTATAAAATCTCCTTCAAAAGCCAGTTTGCCGTCCAGTGTATAATAAGCATTATCCATTGGAATCAAGTCTATATCCGCTAACGGGCTGTTTGTACCATTGCCGCAAGCAGAAAAGAAAATCGCAACATAAACAATTGCACAAAAAATCAGAATTCTCGTTTTCATTATTCTTTCATTACTATAGTTTATTACAAATAATTCTTACTATGCCGTTTACTCTTCATAATACGTTATTTCACGCACTATTTTCTCGCAATCAATCTGAGGTTCTTCTCCTTCATCATAGTATTCACGTTCACAAAAACATTCAATCCAATTGCCCTTATTGTCATATTTATAGTCATAAGTATAATGCCAGTAACGGTTCCTTGAAGAATCAAGAGGAGTTTTGTCTTTAGAAGTTAACTTCTCTCCGGACTTTCCATAGGTCGTTTCAGCAGAGCTGCCATCGCTCCCTTGTACCAGACTTCTTTTTAATCTGTCACCGCTATATTCATAGGTTGTTAAAGTAACATCTCCACTGTCATCTACAGTCTCCTGAATCAGCTTTCCTTCTTTATAATGCCGCACTACCAATATCTGGTAATCGCTTTCAGAGAATTTCTTGCTTTCATCATCATAAATATAGTGAACAACCTGATAGACAGACGATTTATGTTCATCTATGGTTATTTCTTTCACCACACGCTTTTGATCATCGTAAGCATAAGTCACTGTTTCGGACGGTTTTCCCCAAACATATTTATCAATCTTCATCAACAAACCATTGTCATAATGATATTTGCGCTCACTGGCAACAAAGTCTCCCCGGTCAGTATTAATCGACTTCACATTCAGTAATTTTCCTTCTTCATCATACGTATAAGGAGAAATAAAACTGGAATACGCTGTTCGTATCAACATTCCGGCAGGAGAATAATGTTTCTCTTCCCCATTGCTTGACAAGCTCTGTTCTTTCCAGGAAGGAGTATCAGCCCCGCGTTCCGAATTATCATAATACGAAGTCGTTCGCATCATGGATACTTTTCCTCTTAGGTTTTCTTGCGCCAAATCATTACCTTCATTCATTTCCGCTCCGCCACACGAAATCATAAATATACTCCATATGGCAATTAATACACTCAACGTTACTGTTTTCATACTATTCAATTTTACAACTTAATACAACTCTACGTGCCCCTCTTTATTTATCAGATACCAATCATTGTGTCCTCCATAAGGGGAATCTTTTGGAACATACAAAACGGGGAAACCATTGGTGAAACAAAAACATGCTCCCTGATGAGATAAAAGAGGAGCTATCTCACTGCTAAAATAAATCGCTTTCAACTTGGGGCATTCACAAAAAGCCCCCTTTCCTATTCCTTTCACACTAGGAGGCAATACGATAGTTTCCAAGTGAGAAGCCCCGTAAAAAGCATTTTCCATCACACTTTTCACAGGTTCTTCCAGTTTATAAACCATCAACCCAGCCGGAGCTATGGAAATCAACCTTTCTCTGTAGACCAAAGCACGATTGCTATTAGCCGAATATTTTCCCTCGATACTCTGAAGCGAATTGCATCCCGCTAATATGCCCATCCCCACTTCGGTGACCGATGGTGGAATAGTGATACTTTTCAACTTCGTATAGACAAAAGCTGTTTCATCTATAACTTCCAGCCGAGCGTTCTCTGCAAAATCGATCCTCTCCAAAGAAGTGCAATAAGCAAACGCACTTCTACCAATCGAAGTAATCGAAGCTGGAATCTGAATTGTTTTCAGATCTGTATTTTCCCAAAAAGCAAAGTCCTTGATGGCAGTTATCTCCTTATTGAAACGCAAATGTCCCACCCCATCCACATAGACATTTTCAATAACAATCGCATCAAATTTTATTTCATCGGGACGTACTATCTGTCCAGAAACAGAAGTATAAGTTATCTCATCACATTTTGCTTTTTTCTCACTACAGGCACCACTAAGGCAACAAAACAAAAACGCTAAAAGCCACCGGGTTAATTTAGACTTTCTCATATCTTGCCTTTCTTCTAATCACAATAAATGATTTTGTACTCACTTACCGAGGTCCCCCACTCCAATTCGGCGGTTTCTTTTACTTTCACAATATATCCATCGTCGTCAAATTCATAATCATAGTTCGCCGCGATGAAAGTAGATATCGAAATAGGCAGACGTTCCGATTGCCCCCATGCAAAGGCACAATAATACCACGGGTAAGGATGATAAACAGGATTTATACAGTTGACAATATCAATATTAACCGGTTTATTTTCCTTTTCTCCATATTGATAGGTATATTTAGAGTATCCGCCTTTTACTTCCTCTAAATTACCGTCTTTCCATGTAAAGTTACAGATATCACGGACAACACCGGTTGATGATTGCAAAATCTGACGGTTTTCACCAATCCCGTACGTTTCTTCGACTTTCATATTTCCTTCCTGTACCTCTACATTTATCGGTGCTCCGGGTTCAGACGTAATCAAAGCTTTCTGCTTTCCATTCCAGTTTATTTGAATGAAATTCTCCTTATAAATATAGGTATAGACATCCGCATTTCCAGTCTGCCGCTTCTCCGTAGCTGAAAGTATACGATGTTGTTCATCGTAAGTAAAATCAATGGTCAGATCGGGAGACTGGATAGCCTTAATGTAGCGCATTACCGGAACAGCGGTTTCTTGCTTATCTCCTGTGTTTTTCTTTGGCTTACACCCTGCCTGTAACAACACAAAGAGAAAAAGAATCAGAAGAGTAAAGTTTAAACCTTTATACAGTTTCCTTTCTCTTAGTCGTTGCCTAATTGTTCTCATATCATTTCAATTTATAAGTTAATAATTATTTGCTCGTTTCTTGTTGTGTAGCAGTTTGCGCTTTCTCATGCCACTCTTTGGCACGTATCAAGTTTTTGGAAACATTGTGTCCCTGCTCATACCAGTCCCCTAGCATCTTCTGAGCAGGAGCATAGCCCAACTCCGCAGACTTGGTTAACGCCGCTACTCTACCAAATCCATAATTACGTTTTATATCTTCTTCAAGTCCATTATAGTCGTTTCTCTCCGCATGGTCGGCATACATAAAGTAGGCTTCAGCTCCTTCTTTCAGATTCAAGCCCGCCTCGATAGCATCACGCAAGACTTTATATATGTTAACCCTGAAATTCCCGGCATATTGCTGATAGAAACTCGCTATAGAATCATTATACATAATCCTTGCCGCCCTGACCATATATCTCCCTATTCCTGTATTATACAAAAGTTCACATGCCAAAGGCAAATCTCTCGTCAGTTCTTTTCCCTGCTTACTTTTAGTTTTATATCCCTCGTCATAACAGAAATAAGCAAGCATCTGATAAATATCGGGTTCCTCCCCAAAACGTATTCCTTTTTTCTCCAGATAATCTTTGCTGTTTATATAAGCCACATTTACATCAACTTCTACTCCTATACCATAAAACCAACACATTGCTATCCGATAGCGAGCATCATCAATTCCTCTTTCTTTACTCTTAGCGTATAATTCAAAAGCTTTTTTGCCATCCCTCTCACATCCCAATCCATAAACATATATATCTCCTAACTCCAATTCACCCTTATCGTACCCTAGCGCTATGGATTGAGTAAACATATCCTTTGCCAATTTGTAATCTACTTTAGTTCCCAGCCCTTTCAAATACATATTTCCCAATAAATAGGCAGCCTCTCCAAAGCCTTCTTTCATTGCTGCCTGAAGATATGGAATTGCATCTGTATAAGTTTTGGCAGACCATGAGAATTGCGAATTATTTTCCGCACGTTGATACAATCCTTTTCCTGTTTCCAGATTGACATCTTGAGCTACAGCGAATAATGCCATAGACAATAGATAACAGATAATTACCATTCGTTTCATTTCCAAATCCTTTTTTATTTATACTGTTTAATAATATATATGCAATACGACAAAAGGCATTATCCCCAACTCTTACGAGTCAGAAATAATGCCTCCTTTATATGTTTTCAAAGAATATTTAGCTAATAGATATTCACGTGTGTGTGTGTGTGTGTGTGTGTGTGTTATACAAACATTGCACATACGCAAGCTTTTAACATTATTTTTGTTACTATTTCCTTGTGCTATCATAGTATTTCCCTTATTTCGATTCAAAAATAAGACTTTTTAGCATAGAAAGCAACAAAATACCCCAATATTATACCAAAAAGGAAATCATTGACTGATAAAAATATTATTCGAAAGATAAACAATTTGTTAGAGCCTTCTTTATTTTGCCTTTTCACCGCTTGCCTAACGGCGGCATACAACGAGAATACCGTGTATCACTCTTAGGATGGTTATGAAAATTCGGTCGCATATTACGACCATTTTGTCAGTACAAAAATACTCTTTTTCTTCTGACTACCCAAAACAATGCAATAATTAATATCCCAGATTCATATAGAAGGAACGACTATTCGCTCACATAAGGGGATGCGATTTTGTATTGCATGAAATGAGGATTACCGCTGGAAGTCCACCCTGTTTACAACACACGATTATACGCTCAGAATGAATACTATAGTTTATCACAAATCAATAATATAGCCTTCCTCTCAAAAATAAAATGCAGCAGGTCTTTCATATATTCTACTTTTAACAGTTTACTCTTTTAATATGCACCTTCCCAATATGCCCACGGATGGACGATGTAATTACCAATCGCTTCCAAATCATTCGGTTCCCAAACGCAAGCAAAGTAATTATCGTTTAATTCCGTAGAAAATGTCCCCAACTTTTTCTCGCTAATCAATACACAAGTACGTTCCTTTACATCAAGCCCTACAGCTACACCGTCAACGAAAGGAGTCACCAATAGATATCCCCAAACTCCACGTCCTCTCCAGTAGCCTTTTTTCAAATCATCCTCACTCCAAATGTGAGTAGAATAAAAACGTCCTCCATCTGATTCGGAAGACTCATAAGCTATAGAATAGTCCGAACCATAACGTGGATAAGGACCAGGGGCCAGCCTATAGCGAGGTTCTTTACCCGGTTCAATTGGCTCCACTTTTTCTTTCCCATTCTTATCACACCAACCTATTTTCTTATCTTCCGTTTTAAAATAATACCAATTGCCGTCATTCTCCAAACGAGTATATATTGGCTCTATCAGAATTTTTCCCTTACCATCCACCAAACCGTACCTGTTACCTTTAGAAAACACCGCACAATCATTTTGGTCAAATTCGAGGGGAAGATCTTTGGAAATATAATCGACCACCAGCTCTCCTTTAAAGTTGATAGCACCAATAAGTCCTTCTTCATTCTTCACACTTGCCTTTCCTCGAAGTGGCGGAGTCTTGACATATTCCGTAACCGCTCTCGCTATATCCTCACGGGGCTCTACCAAGATTTTTCCCTTTGAATTAAATACACCAATATTGCCATCGGCTGCCATAAAATAGGCTACTCCTTCATAAAAAGCAGTCAATGGTCTGCCAGCCAATTCAAACAAGACTTCACCCTTCTTGTTAATGGCCGTGGCATGTGTTCTGTCTTCAAGACTTCCTCCTTGAACAAAAGCTATGCCTTCAGAGAAGTCGGAACATTTGGCATATTCCGCATATTCACCGAAAACCTTTGCGAAAACTTCCTCAGCATTTAGTACCAATGTACCATTGCGATCGAGAAAATAGACATCACGTACCTTCAGCAAACCATCTTTAAAGAACCCCGAACCTAAACTATAATTTAAATTTGGCTTCCAGCCTATAGCTGCAAGTTCTCCTGAAAGCGCATCCATTTTCTCCCCATTCTCATCCACATAATAAAAACCGGCCTTACTCATACAAGGAATAGGGAAAAAGCTGCGTTGAGGTCGTTGGGTATTACTTCCACACGCAGAAAATAAAGTCACCACACAAATAAGCGACAGATAAAACAGTGTTTTCATTCTCATAATTATTTTTTTGTTATCTATTTATCACAAAATATAACCGACTGTTTACTCTTCAAACCGACGATCGATATAAAAGCAAGCGACTTTTGCCTCCGGCTTAAAGTCTTCCGGAGTCAGTTGAATCGATTTACCCTCCAATTCGGATGTTTTAGCCAAATCGCCATTCGCAGTCATGGCAAGAGCTTTCATTTTGGTTTGCTCCGTCAAGTCATCCAGTTCTTCGTTTACCACATTGATGCGCAGATTTTTCCCATAAGCGATGTATATTATTCCTTGGTCGAACATCTCATCATACATTATCATCGCTTCCATTCCTTTTTTCGTCACCGCTTCCCGTAAAGGCATTCCCACCTTAACACCGTTCTCCAAAGAGACATATGGAGAAGTGACGGTCAATTCTTCTATAGGAGACAATTGCTTTTCCAACATAAAATTAGCGACTTCCACATCATCACAATATAAGGTATAAGTTTGAAGCTTCATAGCGGCAGGTTCATAATAAAAAGTCCCTTTCTCTACCTTATTATATAGTCCTTCATCAGTATCAGACATATTTTTGAAAGGATGCTTCATCCGCAAACTTCCCACACCATCCTCTGTGAGGATAAACGGTTTCACTCCCGCATTGGCTTCCACCTCCGCCTGTACGGCAGAAGGATCAGTGTTCGTCTGTTTCTTACTATTACTACAAGAGAATAAACACATTGCTATAGCAATGAGGTTGATCATAAAAATCTGTTTCATTTCAATTTATCATTAAAGTTATACATTAGGACTATTCATACATAATTACGTTTCCTTGATTCAATTGTTTTTTCGTATTAGGCAAAACAATGAGATGCTCACCCACCATATGTACAAATCACCAAAGGCATTATTCCCGACTCTTACGAGTCAGAAATAATGCCTCCTTTATATGTTTTCAAAGAATATTTAGCTAATAGATATTCACGTGTGTGTGTGTGTGTGTGTGTGTGTGTTATACAAACATTGCACATACGCAAGCTTTTAACATTATTTTTGTTACTATTTCCTTGTGCTATCATAGTATTTCCCTTATTTCGATTCAAAAATAAGACTTTTTAGCATAGAAAGCAACAAAATACCCCAATATTATACCAAAAAGGAAATCATTGACTGATAAAAGTGTAGCTAAAATACATTTTTATCAGGATACAAGTGTTATTCGAAAGATAAACAATTTGTTAGAGTCTTCTACTCCGTCCCGCATCAATGCGTAGGAAAATGAACAACAGTATCGTAAAGCCCCATAAGGAAGAACCTCCGTAGCTAAAGAAAGGTAATGGGATACCGATGACCGGAGTAAGTCCCAGCACCATACCTATATTAATAAATAGATGAAACAGGAAAATGCTGAGGACTGAATAGCCATAGACCCGACCGAAGGTGGAGGGTTGACGCTCCGACAAGAAAATCAAGCGGAAAATCAAGATCAGGAAAGCTATCAAGACGGCTGCCGAACCGACAAAACCTTGCTCCTCTCCCACCGTACAGAAGATGAAATCAGTATCCTGTTCGGGAACATATTTCAGTTTGGTCTGCGTACCATTCAGGAAACCTTTCCCTGTCAATCCACCGGAACCGATGGCAATCTTGGATTGGTTGACGTTGTATCCCGCACCGGTCAAATCTTCTTCCAAGCCCAATACTACTTTGATACGGACTTGTTGATGGGGCTCCAATACGCTATCGAATACATAATTGCTGGAATATAAAAATCCGATAGAGCCGATGGTAAATAAAGCGATTAGAAAGTAAGCACGCTGACGCTCACTTAATGCTAAATAAATCAAATAGCCTATTGCAACAGCACACAGTCCCCACTGCACCCAGACCAGACTAAAGTGTACCCAATATTCCGAGATCAAATAGGCAATCAACAATATCCCCAGACTTCCACCGATAATATTGCGGGCAGCCACCCACTTCTTACGATATACCCACACCATGCCACCGGCAAACAATAAAATCAGCAACAATACAATAAACTCTCCCAACGGTGTAGGGGTATCTGCAATAAAGACCTCGTCAAAACGAATACCGACCACAAAGTAGATTACCGCACAGACACCTGCAAAAAGTACTACTCCCGGCATTCCTTCCCGATAAAGCACCAAGAAAAAGGCGAGATATACCAATGCGGACCCTGTTTCCCTCTGCCCGATAATCAATAACATCGGCAGAAGAATAATCAATCCCAAAGCTAAAGCACACTTTTCTTTCTTGATACTGAATGAGTAGGCATTCATATATTTGGCCAATGCCAAAGCTGTAGCAAACTTAGCGAACTCGGCGGGTTGCAGACTGACCGGCCCCATCACCAACCATGAACGGGAACCTTTTGTATCCGGAGCAATAAAAATCGTGACAATCAACAGAAGAATCATCCCTATATATATAATGTACGCGAACATATCGTACATCCGGTCTTCCAACATCAGCAACACAAATCCTAGTCCGAAAGAACAGATAATCCAAACGAACTGCTTACCGGCACGGGTCGAGAAGTCGAGAAAATCACGCTCGCCATAGTCATAGCTGGCTCCGCACACGCTGAACCATCCGCCAATAATCAGGAGCAGGTAAATACAAATCGTCACCCAGTCCAAAGATTTCCATAAACTATCGCTCCTCGTTACCATACAATATCACTCTGTTACTAATTTCTTCCGCTCTTATCTCATTTTCCGGCGACAACTTGCCTTTCATATATTGTTCCATCATCAAAGCACCGACCGGCACTCCGTATGTGGCTCCCCATCCTCCATTTTCCACATAGACGGCAATGGCTATTTTCGGCTTGTCCATTGGCGCAAAGCCCATAAACACCGAATGGTCATGTCCGCGATTCTGTGCCGTACCTGTCTTTCCGCAGGCTTCCAATTCCGGGACCATCATTGACAGCATACGGCAAGTTCCTCCGGTAGCGGCCGCACGCATACCTTCCACCACCGACTCATAATGTCTTTTTTCAATCGTGGTATAACGAGGAGTGCGATAAAGACTGTCTATCCGGTTATCCTGAATTTCTTTCACGATATGAGGCGTGACAAAATATCCTCTATTGGCAATCGTCGCTCCCAGATTGGCTATCTGAAGAGGGGTAGACAAGATTTCTCCCTGACCGATAGAAATACTGATCACCGTCAATCCGTTCCAATGCCCGCGATAAGCCTTGTCATAGAACTGTGCATTCGGAATCAACCCCCGTTTTTCTCCCGGCAAGTCGACTCCCAATTTGTAACCGAAGCCTTGCGAAACCATGTGATCTTTCCATACGGTAATAGCATTTTGCGGTGAGCCATACTTACGGTCACCGAACATACGAAACAACCCCCAACAGAAATAAGAGTTGCACGATGTAGCAATGGCGGGTATCAGCGGAAGCGGCGCTCCATGGCTATGGCAACCTACCGTCAGCCTGCCGTAATGGAATCCGCGCGAACAGGGAAAAGTCGGACTTTGCTCTGTTATAATACCTTCTTGTAAGAAAGTCAGCCCTTGTGCTGTCTTGAAAGTAGAGCCCGGAGGGTAGACTCCCATCAAAGCACGGTTCAACAATGGTTTCATCTTGTCGCGTTGCAACATCAGATGATTCTTACCACGCTGACGACCGATCATCAAATGCGGATCATAATTCGGGGAAGATACCAGGCAAAGGATCTCACCGGTCTCCGGCTCGATAGCTACAATACTTCCGATCTTGTTCTTCAACAAGCGTTCGCCCAAAATCTGCAAATCAATATCCAGACTCAATGTCAGGTTCTTGCCGGGAACAGAGGGACGGTCGTAGGCCCCATCCATATAGTGCCCCTGGATGCGGCCATGCGCATCACGAAGCAGAATCTCAATGCCTTTTTCTCCACGCAGGTACTTCTCATACGATTTCTCTACGCCTAACTTTCCGACATAATCTCCACGAATGTAGTATCCGTCTTCATCCGCTTCCATCTCTTTGGCAGATACCTCTCCGATGTCGCCCAGCGCATGGGCAGCCGCATTGTAAGAATATTGGCGGATCGTACGACGTTGGATATAAAAGCCACGAAACTTAAATAGCTTTTCCTGAAAGACACCGCATTCCTCCGCCGACAACTGCGACATAAACACTTGATTCGTGTAACGGGAATATCCCGGATTACGGCGACGGTCTTTCATATCGCTCATAATCTTCAAGAATTGGGCACGGGTGATATTCAACGACTGGCACAAGTCGAGCGTATCGAGATTCTCGACTTCCTTCGGAACAATCGAAATGTCGTATGCAGGCTGATTGAATACCAACAGTTTTCCGGTCCGGTCGTAAATCGCTCCACGCGAAGGATATTGGATTTTATTCAGAAAAGCATTACTGTCAGCATTCTTCTTATAGTCATCTGTTGTGATCTGCAATACGAAAAGCCGTACCAGATAAATCAAGACAATAGACAGGGCAATGCCTCCGATAACAAATTTACGTTTCTCTAATCTATAATCTTTTGCCATTTTTTACTTCCTTATGCCTTCAACAGCTACAATACAGGTTACAGTCAGAATGGTGCAAAGTAACACCCGCAGCAGCAACAGCCAAATGCCGGAAAACGAGAAGAACTCAATGGAGAGTAACGCCAGACTATGTACAAAAACACTTGCAGTCGTATATTTAAGAAAAGGAGTAATCCCTATCGTCTTGAAAGACGGGATGAAGCTATCCAGATTATCGCGAGGTGTGAACAGTCGCAGTAAAGAAGGACGGAGAAAAGCAAGCAGCACCGTCGCAGCCGCATTCATTCCCGGAGTATCAGCAAATACGTCGATAGTCAGTCCGAAAAAGAAAGCCCACAACATCAACTCATTCCGCGAAGTGCCGGAGTCAAACTTTAGGATAAAATAAATATAGAGAAAAGGAGTGGCATAACCTGCTATATGGACATTATTCAGGATAAGCACTTGAAGAAGCGCCAAGCCGATAAACCATCCGATTCTATGTATATAGGTGATAATCATTCTTTCGTTACCTTATTTTCAAGTTTCTTCTGCTCTTCCTGCCCATTCCGGGCTATCACACGGACATCGCCGAGCTTTCCGAAATCGGTAGCCAGCTTGATTTTCAGCAGGTAGGACAACCCGTCATTAGAGTCGGACATATCATCCACCGTACCTACCATAATGCCTTCCGGGAATACAGTCGAGAATCCGCTGGTCACTACGGTATCGCCCAAATTGAATTCCGCATGACGGGGCAGGTCTTTCAGATAAGCGTAACGCGAATCTCCATGTTCCCATTTCAGATAGCCGAAATAATCACTGCCTATAATCTTGCAACTTATATTGGACTTGCTGTTCAGTACAGAAATCACCACCGAATAAGATGGAGAAGTTTCATACACGATACCTACAATTCCGTTACCGTCTATCACTCCCATCTCAGAGCGAATGCCGGAGGAAGAACCTTTGTCGAGCGTGATATAGTTATCGGGCAGTGTCAGACTGTTTTTTATCACATGAGCCTTGAACAGCTGATAGTCACTTTGAGGCATCTGCCGGACACTGTTAATGGTAATAGAGTCCACCTGGCGTTCTTTCAACGCTTTCTCCAGATTGGAGATTTGCTGTTCGAGCAACATATTCCGGTCCAGTAAATCTTCATTGACCGATTTCAAATGAAAGTAAGAGGAAATACCTCCCGATACATCATAAACCGCCCCCACAACCGTATTGGCAGAAGTGAAAAAAGCACTCTGCTGATAACGGTTGAACCGAAATAACAAAACAAAACTGGCTACCTCTAATAAGATAAAGAGGAACCAGTAATTGTATTTCAGAAGGAAGTTTATTAAATTCCGCATCCCTGAGTTATCTCATTAAGAAAGAGAAACGATCTACATTCTTTAATGCAACTCCCGTACCTTTAGCTACAGCGTGCAAAGGATCTTCCGCAATGTGGAAAGGAATATTGATCTTATCGGTCAGTCGCTTATCCAACCCACGAAGCAATGCGCCACCACCGGAAAGATAGATACCGTTGTGCACAATATCAGCATAAAGTTCAGGAGGTGTACTTTCCAATGCACTCAAGATAGCCGTTTCTATTTTCGAGATTGATTTTTCCAGACAGTGAGCCACTTCCTGATAGCATACAGGTACCTCCATCGGAAGAGCCGTGATACGGTTAGGACCGTGAACGATATAATCTTCCGGAGCTCCTTCACCCAATTCGGTTAAGGCAGCGCCCACATTTATCTTGATACGTTCCGCCATACGTTCGCTGACTTTCACGTTATGCTGACGGCTCATGTATTCACGGATGTCTTCCGTCAGATCATCACCCGCCACACGGATGGAGTTGTTGGAAACAATACCTCCCAAAGAGATAACGGCAATTTCCGTAGAACCACCACCTATGTCCACAATCATATTCCCTTCCGGAGCCTCTACGTCAATGCCGATACCAATAGCCGCAGCCATCGGTTCGAAGATCAGATAGACATCCCGTCCGCCGGCATGTTCGGCAGAGTCACGAACGGCACGGAGTTCAACTTCCGTACTTCCCGAAGGAACACCGATCACCATACGAAGAGAGGGGGAGAATA
>OGEP01002350.1_pt1 | contig 16864 bp, 10 predicted proteins | sample 1570721 | NCBI WGS metagenome assembly OGEP01 (sample SAMEA2582131, study PRJEB24529) | metagenome | biome: Human gut stool | place: China | collected 2011 | reverse complement strand
AGGTTTCACTACATATGAATCAGTAGTAAATGCTATTTTATTTGTACTTAAATCTAATTTAGCACCATCGTGCATTTCCCTTAATATAGGATTATCAAATGCTGGCAATAAAATTTTTTCCATAAGCTCATGACCTGCTTGACCACCACTGCCATGTGCCATAGTAATTACGTCATTTGCACCAAAATTACCTACCAATATTATCACCACCAAAATTTTTAAACTTATTCAAAATAACATCTCTTCCATCTAGATTAACTGATTCTAAGTTGCATTTTATTTCTAAATTACATAAAAAATCTTCAAAATCTTTTAATTTTCCATTTTTAACTATAGAGCTTTCTATTGATTCCCCTCCAGATTTATAGCCAAAATATCTATTTACATTAAGTGAATAGAATAATAACATATTTTCAATATAATTATAGAATTTTTTAAACACTCTATTTTCATCATTATCGTCTAATATTGAATTATTTCTAACATATTTTGTAAGAGATAGTCCTCTTCCCTTTAAATCTATTTTTAAATTTTCAGTTCCTTTTAAATTACAATATCCCATAGATGATAAATAATTATATTCAAGCATACTTTTTCCATTTATATCAATTCTTTCATAAAGCATTTCTTCTGCTCCTGCTTTCCTATAATTATAAACAAGCTCATCTGTTCCAAATGAAAAATAATACGTGAACTCAGCAAAATCATTTCTATTTAAGTTTAGATATGGATTTGCATCTATTGAAGTTTTTTCTCTATCGTCTGTTAAATGATTTATAGCATCTAAAAGTGCTAAACCAAGATTACTCTTTCCAGAACTATTTTTACCAAATATTGAACATACCTTTACAGTACTATTCTCTACCATCTCTTTATTGAAATCGTAGTTATGAGCTTTTGATAAATCTAATGTAAATTTATTTTCAAAATTTTTAAATCCTTCTACTTCAAATTTTTTTAGCATAATTCCACCTCCGTTTAAGTATAGTATACCATATATCCGTAAAAAAAATACGGTAAATTCAAGAAGTAGTATTTATATGACAAAAAAACATTTGTTCTTGTTGTTATTACTTTTTGTAAAGCTACTTTTGAGATATTTTTTTAACTTTTTCCTACATTATATAATTATGATATAATTTATATAGGAATAAGATAAAAAAATAATTATATTTATAAATAAAAGAAAGGAAACAAAACTATGTTAAAAATACTATTTAGCAGAAGCTACAGAGATGACATAGAAAAATACAACGTGGTAGAAAATCCTCCACTCGCTTTTGACATACGGCATACAGACGACTGCATAACAGATCCACTCAGCATAGAAATGATAAAAGCAATCGACAAATCAGATGTCATAGGTCCAAACCTAATCCAAAGCCCAGTACTTGGACCAATCCCACCACAAACACTATCTGGTGGTGTAAAAACTCTGATTATGATAAACAAACATCCAGACATGATATTCAACGCTACTCATTGTGGAGATAACTGCTCTCCATACTTACTAAAAATAGCAAAGGATAAAGATATTACCATCAATCTCAGATATCTAATGCACTTTGACTTAGATGGAGATGATGAAATATTTATCGTCAACGATGGCTCAACAGTCAAAACAAACAAAGAATTTACTTACAAGGGATATAAATTTTTGGAGGGATAATATTGAAAGGAAAAGTTCATGTAAAAATTAGTAATATTGCTAACAAAATCACCTATGAATTTACACTAAACAGAAATATTACTATAATAGAAGGAAATTCTGCAACTGGAAAGACAGTTCTACTCTCTTTAATAAGAGCTGCTAAGGATAAAACTCTTCAAGGATTTATACGAGTTGATTGCGACTATCCTTGCATAGCTTTTTCTGGTGACGAGTATGATTGGGAAAGAAGAATCAAAGAAACAGAAAATAGCATAATCTTCTTTGATGAGGACGCATCTTATGTAAAAACAGAAGAATTTGCAAAAGCTATTCAAAACACTTCTAACTATTATGTTATTGTCAATAGAGAAAGCTTGAGCAATTTACCATATAGCGTTGATGAAATATACGGAATCAAAGAATCTGGAAAATATGGTAGCTTGGAGCCTGTAGTCAACGAGTTTTACAGAATTTACTCAAAATATGACAACTTTGAAGATAATAAAGAAATTTGTGTAGATAATATTATAACTGAAGACAAAAAAGCAGGATTCCAATTCTTTAATCAAGTGTATAATTGTAACTGCTTCTCTTCTGGTGGCAACAGCTCTATAATAAAGCCATTAGAAGAAATATCCGATAATGAAGAAACACTTATCGTAGCTGACGGGGCTGCTTTTGGATCTCAAGTAAAAACTTTAGAAGAATTTACAAGAGATAGAGAAAATATCAAAGTATTTCTTCCTGAATCATTTGAGTATCTGATATTATCTGCAAAAATCTTTGGAAACCACAGCAAGATGATTGATAAAATTCTAGAAAATCCAGCTGATTATATTGATAGTAGCGAGTTTATAAGTTGGGAAAGATATTTCACTAGTCTTGTTGAAGATATTTCTAAGTATTATGCTTATGCTAGTTATGATAAGACTAAGTTGAAAAAATTTTATCTTGAAGGAATTAATAAAAATAAGATAGTATCTCAGATACCTATCAGCGAAAAGTGTTTAAAATAAAATTATGCACTTTTATTTATAAGACTTAAAACTATGATATAATATAAGTAGAAATGCTTATCAATATAAAAAATGACTAAACTTTAAAGCATTAGATTGAAGATGTCGTGTGACGGTTCTGACACGAAATTAATATAAAATAGTGACCGAAGTGATGAAAAACGAGGAATAAATCCTCGTTTTTTTGTGTTCTTTTTACCCCCTCTGCCCCACTTTGCGTTTAGGGCGGTGAGGTGGCGCTCCGTCCAATAAAAATGTGGAAGAATAAAGAATTGCGTAGAGCAAGAGAATAGAGAAAAAAAGAGATGTAACGAATAAAAAAAGAAAAACGGAGGTAAAAAGATAATGAACAAGAAAAAATTATCAGTAGTAATGGCAGGAGCGATGTTAGCAAGTAGTGTAGCACCAGTGCTAGCAGATACTACAACATCAGAAACATCAGCTTCTGAACTTGGTCTATTAATAAAAAAAGTTAGAGAGACATTAGAATCAAAAAAATTTGCAAATGAAACAGAAGCAGATCAGAAAGCAAATGGTACTGAAGCTGGTTTATCAGTATACTATATAAAAATAAATGGTACTACTCACAAAGATACTGCAATAGATACTCAGTCTGAATTACAGGCTTTATTAGGAAGCTTAGCTGTAGGAAGCAAAGTAGAAATATGGTCTAAAGGATATGAAGAAAAAGACGGAAAATATTATGCATATAAAGATGTAGTTCCAACTTATACAACTGTATCAGATACAACTAACGGATTAGCTAGTATACAGGATAAAGTTGATGCAATACCTCAGACTCAGAAAACAGCTTTAATAGATTCTGCAAATACAAAATTAGAAAATGATGTTTATACAATAACATTTACTGCACAGGTTGGATTAAATCCTGTTGAATTAAAAGTTGGTTCTGAACAGTTAGATTTCACTCATTTCAAAAATGTTTCAACTGGAAAAATAGATAAGATAGCTAATGCAACTGCAACTAACTTTGGAGGATTTGCTACAGTAGATGCAGTTCCTACAAGTATAGCTGATGAAAAAGTTGAAACTATAACAATAACATCAGGTGGAAACAACTTCAAGGTAGAAGATTTATACGATGGATTAATGTTAACAGAAACAGGACATGACTTCCTAAATGAATTAAAATACTATGACAAAATAGATGGAAATGCTTCAACTAAAGAAGCTACAGTTGATACTGTTTCTAAAAATAAAGTAACAGGAGAATACAGCTTTACTGTAACATTCCCAGCAACTGGTGCTTTATCTGCACAGGTATACACTATAACTGGTACTAATGAAGCTACTACTAAAACTCTTCAGTCTTGGTTAGATGGAAGAGTAGCAAAAGTAGATATATTAGCTGGAGATAATAGATATGAAACAGCTGTAAATATAGCTAAAGAACAGGTGTTTGGTGAAACAAATCTTGGTGGCGCTGCTAAAGAATCAAACATAGTATTAGTAAACGGAGATTCATTAGTAGATGGATTATCAGCAGCTCCTCTAGCAGCAGCTTTAAAAATAAATAATACTGCTGGTTCAACTGCTGCTCCAATATTATTAACTGAAGCAAATGAATTACCAAAAGCAACAAAAGCATACTTAAAAGAATTATTAGCAAACAAAACTGTAAGCAACTTAAATACAACTGTACATCTAGTAGGTGGAACAAGCGTATTAACTAAATCATTAGAAAGAGAATTAAAAAATCTAGGATTCAAAGTTGAAAGACATGGTGGAGATAACAGAGAAGAAACTTCATTAGCAGTTGCTGAAGCGATAGAAGATAAAAAAGGTTCTCTTAAAAATGCGTTCGTTGTAGGTGCTGAAGGTGAAGCAGATGCAATGTCAATAGCAGCAAAAGCATCTGAATTAGAAAGACCTATAATAGTAGCTAAAAAAGGTGGAATAACTGAAGATGCTGTAGATACATTAAAAGATGTAAATGTAACAGTAATAGGTGGAGAAAATGCTATATCAAAAGCTGACTTCAATGCTATAAAAGATGAAGCTAATACTGTATCAAGAATAGCTGGATCAAACAGACAGGCAACAAACGCTTTAGTAATAGAAAAATACTACGGTGGATCATTTGCTGGTTCAACTAAGAATGTAGTAGTAGCAAAAGATGGACAGAACAATAAATCTGAATTAATAGATGCATTATCAGCAGCAAACTTAGCATCTCAGAAAGACGCTCCAGTAGTACTTGCTACAAATAAATTATCAACTGCTCAGATAAATGCATTAGAATTAAATGCAACTAATGCAGCAACATTATACCAGGTAGGTAATGGTGTAGCAAGAGATGTAGTTAAAACTATAGCTCAGAGATTAGGATTAGCTAACTAATTATATAATTGGTTGACTATTTAATAAAAGTAAATAATTAAATTTACATAAAAAAGACGAGGGATTCTTTCTCTCGTCTTTTACATTATATAGCTATTTAATTAAATTTATAAATCAAAAATAGACTTGCTTTTGTAAGTCTATTTTTGATTATATAACCCTAAAAGAACAAATGTTCTTTGATTTGAATATATTTACTCTAAAAAATATGCTATAAACTACGATATTTCAATAAAAATACCTCAATTTATATCGTAAAAATTATTTTTTACTACATTAAATAAGAAATAAGAATAACAACCAAACAAACATTTGTTCTTCAGAGTTTGAAAGACAAAAATAGACTTACAACAGCAAGCCTATTTTTGTCTTTTTTAGTTTTTGTAAAAAGAAAAGACGAGAGAATCATCCCTCGCCTTTAGTATGTAAATTATTAACTTTTGACTATCTGTTTGTTAATCCTAACTGAGTAGCTATAACTTTTACTACATTTTCTTTATTTACACCTATACCTACCTGATATAATGCTTCTGCTTTTTTAGCATTTAATATTAATGCGTTTAACTGATCTTTTGATAATTTATCTGTAGCTAATACTATTGGAGCATTTTTAGCTGCTGCCATATTTGCTGCTGCTAATGCATCTACTAATTCTGTTTTGTTAGCTTTACCATCTTTAGCTACTATTATGTTTTCTGCTCTTAAGAAGTTATTTTTGTAGTATTTTTTAACTATTTCTGCATTTGTTGCCTGTCTATTTGATCCAGCTATTCTTAATACACCAGTAGCTTCTGCTTTTATTGCATTATAGTCTTCTTTAGATACAGCATTTTCTCCACCTATTACAGTAACTTCTGAATTTCTTAATTCATATGTAGCTTCTTCAGTTATTCCACCTTTTTAGCTACTATTATTGGAGTTCCTTCTTCAGCTGCTACTGCTGCTATTGACATTGCATCTGCTTCACCTTCTGCTCCTACTACAAATGCTTCATCTATAGTATTTCCTTTTATAGCTTCAGCTACTTCTAAAGATGTTTCTTCTCTATTATCTCCACCATATCTTTCTACTGAGAATCCTAATCCTTTTAATTCTCTTTCTAATGATTTATTAAGTACTGATTCTCCACCTACTAGGTGTATTGTTACATCTTCTAAATCACCTATCTGAACATTTTTTATTACTTCTTTTAAGTATGCTTTTGTTGCTTTTGGTAGTGAATCTGATTCTGTTAATAATACTGGTGCTTTTAATCCATTTTCTTTACTTAATTTTGCTGCTAAAGGAGCTGCTGCTAATCCATCTACTAATGCATTTCCATTTACTAGCACGATATTTGCTTTATAACCATTGTAGCTTGTTACATCACCAGTTAACCCTGCATATTCTTCAGCTATTTTTACTGCTGTTTCATATCTGTTTGATCCTGCTAATATATCTACTCTTGCTAATGGTTTTACCATCCATTTTGCTAATCTTTCTGTATTTGCTTCGTTTGTTCCAGTTATTGTATATGTTTCTGCTTTTAACTTATCTTTTGAGCCAAATGTTATAGAGAATCTTGCTTTACCATTTACCATTTTTATTGCTTCAGCAACATTTCCTTCTGTTATAGCATGAGTTAAGTCAACATTATTTCCTTTTATTGTTATATGTCTTCCAAATGCTTTAGCATCTTTTATCTGATTGAAGAAATCATGTCCTTTTTCTGTTAACATTAATCCATCGTATAATTCTTCTACTGTTAAATCATATCCACCTGGTGTTATTGTTATTTCTCTTAATAATTCTGATTTTATATCAGTAGCACCTGTTACTGCAGGTACTTCAGCAAATCCGTAGAATTCTCCTGGAGTTACAGGATTAAATGGTGTCTGAGCATTAACCCAAGGTCTGAAGTTTTCTTCATCTCCATCTGCATTTATAAATTTATTTACATCTAATTTATTGTCATTTAAACCTATAACTATAGAGTTATTAGTATCTCCTTCCATACCAGTATCTTTTGTAAATGTTACAGTAACTTTTTCAGTTCTCTCATCAAATTTAGCTGATGATACAAGTGCTTCATATTTTGCAGCTATATCTGTTCCATTAGCTTTGTAGAATGAACTAGCTAAATCTTTTAATTCATCAACCTTTGTATATTTTGGAGTTTCTGTTTTAACTTCATAACCATATACTTTTCCGTCTACTTCTTTGAAACCATCTGAATAAACTTCTATTTTATCTCCAGAATCTAAATTATTAAATACACCCTGCCATACAGACTGAGCAGCTCCAGCTACTAACTGAGTCTGTTCTTTTCCATTTATGTAGATTGCATATACTGATTTTTTTCTAAGGTCTGCTAAGCTATTACCAGGATTGTTTTCTTTTACATTTGAGTAAACTTTTGAGTCTACTAATGTTCTTAATTCTTCCTGTAAAAGTCCTAATTCGTTTGCAGATACTTCACTTTTCTGCACTTCGGCTGCTAGCACTGGTGCTACACTACTTGCTAACATCGCTCCTGCCATTACTACTGATAATTTTTTCTTGTTCATTATCTTTTTACCTCCGTTTTTCTTTTTTTATTCGTTACATCTCTTTTTTTCTCTATTCTCTTGCTCTACGCAATTCTTTATTCTTCCACATTTTTATTGTACGAAGCGCCCAACATCTCCCCAGAACGCAAAATCAATATAAATGTAGGAAAAATTAAAATTTTTGCCGTAAAAACTAGGTCAAAAAAAGTAATAGCAATAAGAACAAATGTTTTTTTGTCCAAAATAATTTATTAATACTTTATTAATCCCAAAATACACATAAAAAAATGATATAATTAAAATAGATTACACAACTAAACAAAAAATACCTATCTAAATAAAGATAATTAAGGAAATATATTTCAAAGGAGGGAGCACGTATGGATATATTTGAGCTTATGGACATAGGTGAAAATAGTGAGATAGAATTCAAAAAAGCGAAAAATAGTGTTCCAAAAGACTTATGGGAAACATATTCTGCAATGGCTAACACAAACGGAGGAACAATTGTGTTAGGTGTAGAGGAAAGATTTGACAAAGATGAAAAGTTTGACATATCTGGAGTTGAATCTGTTGAAAAAATGTTAAAAGATTTTTGGAGTACTATAAATGGCAACAAAGTTAGCAAAAATATTTTGATGGAAGAAAATGTTGAAGTAATAAATATAAATCATAAAAAAGTTATAAAAATTGAAGTACCAAGAGCTAGTTATATAGATAAGCCTATATATTTGAATAGTAATCCATATAACGGAACTTATAAACGAAATTATGAAGGCGATTATAAGTGCTCACAGGATGAAGTTAATGCAATGTTTAGAGATGCATCAGAAAAAGGCTTCGATTCTTCAATTTTGGAGTATTATGATATGGATGATCTTGATATGCCAACTGTGAATCGGTATAGAAATAGATTCTCTGTTATAAATCTTAACCATGCATGGCATAATTTGTCTGATGAGGAATTTCTTATTCAATTAGGTGCTATGGATAAGGATAGAAAGACTAAAAAAGTTTGGCTGACAGTCGCAGGTCTTTTGATGTTTGGGAAAAGTGTTAGTATTAGAAGTTATTTTCCTTATTTTGATCTAGACTATCTAAAAATGGTGGATGTGGATGAGGATTTGAGGTACAATGAAAGATTTACAATCGACGGAAGATGGGAAAGCAATCTTTTTAATTTCTTTACTGTAGTTATAAATAAGTTGTCCGAGGACATTCCAATTCCATTTAAGTTAAACGGGATAACAAGAATTGATGATACCCCTGTTCATCGGGCAATTCGTGAAGCCTTTGTAAATGCTATTGTTCATGGGGATTATTCTGTACAGGGGACTTTAAGAATCAAAAAATTTAAAGATAGGTTTGAATTTTATAATCCTGGATGCTTGAAGATTCCTGTCGCTGATATTTATAAGGGTGGAACTAGTAAATGTAGAAACCCATTTATTCAGAAGATGTTTAGAATGATAGGATTTGGTGAAAATATAGGTTCTGGATTTTTCAAGATATTAAAAGCTTGGAAAGAGCAACAGTGGGCAGTTCCTATACTAGAAGAAAGATTTGTTACAAATGAAGTTGTACTGAAACTGAACATGATTTCTTTGGTTCCAGAGGTATATATGGGAAAATTGAAAGAGATTTATGGAAATAGTTTGGATTTATTGAATGCAGATGAGATAAAAATTCTTGTGACAGCTATAACTGAGGATGAGGTGACTAATGCAAGGATGCAATGCATTACGAATTTACATCCGAATGATATTACAGAGATGCTTAGAAGTATGGTAAATAGAGGATTCTTGATAGAAGAAGGTTTTGGTAGGGGTAAGAAGTATATGATTAATGAGGAATTCTGCTCAGAAAAAGAAGAGCTTTCTAGTGAAGAATATTTAAAAGAGGAATCTAAATCTAATAATTTAGCGAGGAAAATAGAATCTATAGATGATTTAAATTTACTTAATGTAAAACTTAATAAAGTAGAAGAGGATATTCTAAAGATTGTAATAAATGATGGGTTTACAAGTACTAGGATAAATTCGGAAAAATTAGAAATACCTAAACATATAAGTATAAGAGCCTGTAATGACCTTATTGAAAAAGGGTTAATAAAAAGAGAAGGAACTAATAGGTCTACTAAATATGTTTTAGCAAACGATAAGTAACGCAAACTCAAAAAAAGCTGTTTTTTGTAACGCAAAATGTAACGCAAACTCAAAAAAGGCTGTTTTTGCAACGCAAAATGTAACGCAAATTCAAAAAAGACTGTTTTTTGTAACGCAAAATCAAACGCAAATTCAATAGTAAAATTTAATTATGGACATGATAAAAGCCCACTCTTCAAAGTTTGCCGACGAAGAGAGTGGGCGTAACTCTTCTAAAGAAGAGTTACTAATTAACTTTTTTAGCAGGTCACTTGCGTGATTCCTTTTCTATTTATATTATACAATATTTTCAAAAGAAAAACATAAAGAACGTATGTTTGTGATAAATTAGATAGACAAAAATAGACTTACAACAGCAAGCCTATTTTTGTCTTTTTTGGTTTTTGTAAAAAAGAAAAGACGAGAGAATAATCTCCCGCCTTTAGTATTTATGTATCAACTTGTAGTTAGTTCAAAGTTAATTATTTTGCTAAATTTATTCTTGAAGCTATTGTTCTTATAACAGATTCAGCTACACCTTCACCTACCTGATATACATATATTCCAGATCTATCAGCTTTTAATTCTAGTGCGTTTATCTGTTCTTTTGTTAAATCAGTTGTAGCAAGTACTATTGGAGAATGATCTTTAGCTGCTAAAGAAGTTGAAGTTAAGGCATCTATTAAATGTCCTTTATTTCCTTTACCATCTTTAGATACTACTATCTGATTTACAGAGTGGTTACCATATAATGTGCTTATAACTTTAGCATTTGTATCCTGTCTCTTAGCTCCTGATAATCTTTCTACTGTTAATTTTTCAGCTTTTAAAGAAGCTTCAGTCGCTGCTGATACTGCTGATTCTCCACCTATTATAGTTACATTTTTACCAGCGAAGTTATCATTTTTATATCCTTTGAAGAATTCTACTGCATCTTCTGATAATCCTTTTCTTGATTCAACTATTATTGGAGTTTTGTTTTCTGCTGCATAAGCTGCTACTGACATTGCATCAGCTTCACCATCTGCACCTACTAAGAATGCTTCAGTGTAATTTGTTGCGCTTGTATCTTTTTTCATAAGTTCTGCAACTTTTAATGAAGTTTCTTCTCTGTCTTTACCGCCAGCTCTTACTACTCTTAGACCTATTTCTTTTAAGTCATTTTCTACTGCTTTTGATATAACAGTTTCTCCACCTACTAGGTATACTGTTACTTTATCTAATGCTCCTACTCTCTGATGAGCTACTACTTCTTTCATGTAATCTTTTGTTGCCTTTGGTATTCCATTAGCATCTGTTAATAATATTGGTGCTACAAAGTCACCTGCTAAAGCATTACTGCTATTAGAATTATCTTTATTTATTACTGAAGCTGCTAAAGGTGCTGCTGCTAATCCATCTACTAAAGAGTTGCTATTTACTAATACTATATTTCCATTTTCTGCTACTGTTTTTATATCTGCATTTTCTTTTGCTACTTTTACTGCTGTTTCATATCTGTTTGCTCCTGCTAATTTCTGTACAGGGAATTTTCTTATTACTGAACCATGAGCTGTAGATCCTTTTGCAGATATTCCACTAGCAAATAAATCTAATTTATCTTTGTCATTAGTTGTTATTCTAAGTACATTTTTAACAACTTCTTTATTTACAGTTTTTTCAAATGTTAAAGTAACTGAATATAATCCATTTGCTTCAGTTTTAACAGTTGCTGTATAATCAACGAAATAATTATCTTTTGCATCATATTCTTTTATAGTAGATAATAATTCTTCACCTTTAGATGTTAAGAATAAGCCATTGTATAAGTCAGATAATTTTGCATTATATACATTATTTACATCTGTTATTGTTACTGTGTAAAGGTGTTTTCCATCTATATCATCACCTTTGTTTATTACTTTGTCATGATTTTCATGAATAGCGAATCCTGCTATATTTTTTGTTATCCAAGAACCGTCAGCATCTGTAAAATCTGTTTTTAAAAGCTGACCTTTTTCATTTATAGCTTTTGTAAAATCTACATAATCGTCTCCAACTTTAAATTCAAATTTCTTTCTTCCGCTTTCTTCTTCAGTATCTACCTGTCTAGTGTAAACAGTTAATACATCATTTTCTAAAGTCATATCTAATACAGCAGGATATGCTAAAGTTTTATCTACTGTACCGTTGAATGAGTTATGAGCTTTGAAATAATCATATTCTGTTTTTAAAGTTGCAGCTGTATGTTTTCCAGCTACAGTAGTAGTTTCTAATGCTTTTCCGTAGTATTTTCCATCTTTTTCTATGTGTCCTCTGTCAAATACTTTTACTTTTGTTCCTGTAGTTGCATTCTGTATAGCTGTTTCTAATGCTGATATATTAGAATTATCATATTCAGTTCTCATAGCTATACTATATGTTCCTGGTTTAGTTGCATCACCAGTAACATTGAATGTTACATCTGCATTTCCAACCTGTACAGTATAATTTTTACCGTCATTTTTACCATTTGTAGCTGATCCATGGAATAATGCATTTTCTCCTAAAGCTTTTAAATCTGCATTTATTGCATCAGCAATTGTAGAGTACTGGCTTCCAACTTTTTCAACTTTTTTAGTTCCAGTTGCTATTTTTACAAAGTATACAGATTTTCCAGCTAAATTTTCGCCATCATTACCTATATTTTCTTTTACATTTTCAAATATTTTTGATGTTAATAAGTTTCTTAGGTCTCTTATTAATAGCCCTTTATTTGAACCATTTACTTCGTAGTCTTTCTGAGTAGAAGTTGTTTCAGCTGCTAGCACTGGTGCTACACTACTTGCTAACATCGCTCCTGCCATTACTACTGATAATTTTTTCTTGTTCATTATCTTTTTACCTCCGTTTTTCTTTTTTTATTCGTTACATCTCTTTTTTTCTCTATTCTCTTGCTCTACGCAATTCTTTATTCTTCCACATTTTTATTGGACGGAACGCCCAACACACCCCAAAACGCAAACTCCAGGCATAAAAACACCTAAATCAGCATAAAAATAATATAAATGTAAGAAAAAATAAAAAAATTATCAAAAAACTAGGTCAAAAAAAGTAATACCAACAAGAACAAATGTTTTTTTGTCTTTCAAATAGCAATAAATAAAAAATAATTCTAGTCTATGATTTTTAGCTCATTTTAAGTACAAATTGTACGAAATTTTTCTATAGTGGAATCCACTAAATACCACCACACTATAAAGTGAATCGATTCATATTTAATCGACTAATTAAAAACTATATAAGCTCTAAATCGAATCGAAAGCTATAAAATTGCAACTAAATTGAATCGATTAAGTTAAAAATTGAAAAAAACTACCTAAAAAGACGATAACTGTGATAAAATAGTATTAAAATCAATCTAAATACAATCGATTAAAAAACTAAAATAAATCGATTAGATTAATATAAATTTTAGAAAAGGAAGTAATTGATATGGATATAGATAAATTTTTTGAAAATGGAGAGAGAGAATGTAAAGAAGCAGCAGATAATTTACCTAGAGATTTGTGGGAGACATATTCAGCGTTTGCAAATACTCGTGGTGGAACTATTTATCTTGGGATAAAAGAGAAAAATGGTAAGTTTTCAGTTTCTGGCGTAAATAATCCAGATAAAGTGATTAAGGAATTCTGGGATAATTTGAATAATAATAAAAAAGCTAGTATGAATATTCTTTCTGATAATGATGTAAGTATCGAAAAGGTAGATGGAAAAGATGTTATAAAAATATTTGTTCCTAGAGCAGATAGAAGACAAAAGCCAATATTTATAGGTGATAATCCATACAATGATAATAAGCATTCTGGTACTTTTAGAAGAAATCATAGTGGAGATTATAAGTGTAATAAACAAGAAGTTGATAGAATGATTGTCGATTCTAGTGATATTTCTCAGGATAGTGTTATTTTAGAAGGTTTTGGTATTGAGGATTTGAATGTTAAGAGTGTAAGAAGTTATAAAAATAGATTGGAGAGCAAGAATCCCAACCATCCATGGCTGGATTTAGATATGAAGCAGTTTTTATATAAGATAGGTGCTTATGGGAAGAATAGATCCACAGGTGAGGAAGGAATTACTTATGCAGGACTTTTAATGTTTGGTGAAGATAGAGAAATTACGGATGAGTTTCCTAAGTATTTTTTAGATTATAGAGAAAAGTCAATGGATTCAAATATAAGATGGGAGAACAGGGTTACATCTAATAGTGGACTTTGGAGTGGCAATATTTATGATTTCTATTTTATGATTGTAAATGAGTTGACTATGAATTTAAAGGTTCCATTTAAGATTGTAAACGGCATTCGTCAAGATAGTACTCTTTTACACGAAGCGATTAGAGAAGCTCTTGCAAATACTTTAATTCATGCAGATTATAGAGTTGAGCGAGGAATAGTTGTTGAAAAGGGAGATAATTATTTTAAGTTTTCAAATCCAGGTACATTGAGAGTATCTTTAGAGGAAGCTGTAGATGGTGGTATCAGTGATCCAAGAAATGAGAATATTTTTAAAATGTTTAATTTATTAGGGATAGGAGAGAGAGCTGGCTCTGGTATTGGAAAGATTGCTAAGATTTGGAATGACGAAAATTGGATAAAACCACAGTTAAAGGAAAGTTTTTCACCAGATAGAGTAGAGCTTGTATTAAGTATGGTTTCAGCAGATGAGAAAGTTGGCAATGAGAATGTTGATGATGATGTTACGAAATTAGATAAGAAATCTTTGATTGATGAGATTTTGAGTGAGTTTTCAAGAGAAGAGATAGATATTATATTAATCACAATGCTTGAAGATACTGTTAATAATTCATATTTGCAGCAGGTACTAGGAAAAGATTCAAAATATATTTCTAAGATTTTGAAAAAGATTGTAGCTAAAGGTGGTTTAGAGATATCTGGTACTGGAAGAGGTACAGAGTATAGTCTTTCTAATGATGTTATTGATAGGATTGGTCTAGAAAATGTTGAGATAGATGGATTTAAGAGAGAGAATTTGAGTAAAGATGAGTCTTTGGTGATGGATTTTGTTAGTAAGAATGGTTACATTACTACAAAGTTGGCTATTGAAATACTTGATATGAATAAGTCAAAGGCAAGAAAGGTTTTTGATTTGTTGGTTGGTATGGGTAAGTTAGAAAAGATAGGTTCTGGACCAAAGACTAGGTATATTTTAAAGTAGATAGAACGTATGTTTTTTGATTTTTATTGACAAAAATAGACTTACAACAGCAAGCCTATTTTTGTCTTTTTTGTTTTTGTAAAAAGAAAAGACGAGAGATAAATCTCTCGCCTTTAGTATGTAAATTATTAACTTCTGTACTATTTATTTAGTAAATCTATTTATTGTAAAATGAATTATATTAAACCTAAAGACTGAGCTACTAGTTTAACAACATTTCTTTCTACACCGTATCCAACCTGGTATACTTTATCTGCAGATTTAGCATTTTTAGCTATAGCATCTATCTGATCTGCTGATAAGTTGTTTGTTCCTAATACTACTGGAGCATGCTGAACTGATGCTAAGTTAGAAGCTGCTAATGCATCTATTAACTCAGATTTTTTATTCTGTCCATCTTTAGCAACTATAACGCTATCTGCATCTGCAAAGTTTCCACCGTAGAATTTGTTTATAACTGCTGCATTTGTTGCTTTTCTGTTAGAACCAGAAACTCTAGCTATTGTTAAAGCAACATCTTTTAATGAAGCATAATCAGGATTGCTCAGGATATCTTCTGCTGCAGAACTTCCGCTTTTATCTGCCTTTGGTTCACCATTTACAACAATCACATCCGGATCCCATGCAAGAAGCTGTTCTGCTGAAATCTGAACACGAGATCCATCTCCCAATTCCAGATCTGCAACATTGACTGCATTGATGGCATCAAGAATCTGTGCATGCTGGGATCCCCTGGGTGCAGTTTCCAGTGAATCCTCTCCATTACCGAAGTATACACTGACTTTCTTTTCTTCTGGAATATCTGAAAGTGCATTAATATCAGTAAATACCTGCTCCGCATACTGGGCAAGCTCTTCTGCATGATCTTCTACACCAAGAAGTTCGCCCATAAAACGAAAAGCTTCCGCAGAATTATTAAGCTCGTTGTCTACTGCAACAACCGGAATTCCAAGGCTTTCTGATAACGCATCGCAATCAGAAACCATTGCATCATTAATCTTTCCACTATTAATAGCAATTGTAGGATTGGCAGCAATTACTGCTTCATAATTGACAGCATCACCCATTCCAAAATTAGGAAGATCCTGATATTTGTCCAGAATAATAGATTTCTCAACATCATTCAGTTCATAATTCCACCCAAGAAGCTTATCCGGTGCAACCATATACAGAAAAATTGCAGCTACAGGACCCGCTGAAAAAACAGATTCAATATTTTCTGCTGTTGGGACAGTTACTTTTCTTCCTGCCATGTCTGTGATCTCACGGGTTTCAGCAGTTTCCTGCGTGGCATCCTGCTCCGCACTCTGCGTCGGCTCTTCAGTAGCAGCTTTCGTCTCAGAATATCCTGTTAAAAGACTGACTGACATCACCAGACATATAAACAGAGCCAAAAGTTGTCTGTGCTTTTTCATAGACTCTCTCCTTTCTTTTCTCCGCATTACTCATAATTGACGCTTATTGAAATTGACTATACAATTTTTAAGTATTATAATGTATATGCGAATAGTTTTTAAAAACAATTCGGTTTTTCTGAGTATAACACCGTAAATTTGATTAGTCAAGTTACAAGGATGAAGGATTATGAATCTGACAGCTAATGAAAAAAATGCCGCCGCTGCCCGACAAAGACGATATGTTCTGCTGTTGGCGGTTATGCTGGTACTTTTGTTTATCATTATAGTACTCTCATTCTGGGTGGGATATTATCCGCTTACACCAGTGCAGGTACTAAATGCATTTTTATCAAAATTTGGTTTTAAAGGAGATATTTTACCCCAGGCAGTTACCATATTCTGGAATATCCGTCTGCCCCGTATTCTGTCTGCTTTATTTATTGGTGCTTCCCTCTCGGTAGCAGGTGCAACCTATCAGGGAATGTTTCGCAATCCACTGGTATCTCCGGATATCCTTGGAGTTTCTTCCGGTGCAAGTCTCGGAGCTGCTTTTGCAATTTTAAACGGAGCT
>OGEP01002349.1_pt1 | contig 16868 bp, 17 predicted proteins | sample 1570721 | NCBI WGS metagenome assembly OGEP01 (sample SAMEA2582131, study PRJEB24529) | metagenome | biome: Human gut stool | place: China | collected 2011 | reverse complement strand
AAGGAAGATATTGAAAAAAGCGAATAAACGAATATAATTGTCTGATTTCTATTTTATGACTTCGTTAGTTTGTTTTTCAGTATTTAAGTACCGTCTGCGTCTCGTTTCGTACCAAAAGCAAACTATATCAAAAACCCTCGAAGATTATCTCCGAGGATTTTTTCATGGTTATTTTTTCATTCTTTCAATTTTTTCAGCTATTGGTGTAACACGTAGCGTCTTTTGTCCTGTGTAGGTCACAAAACCTGGTTTAGCACCCGTAGGCTTGTTTAATTTTTTAGCTTCAATCATATCAACTTGAACGAGATTAGATAAACGAGCTTTTGAATAATAGGCAGCTAACTCAGCAGCATCAGTCTTAACCTCGTCGCTTGGATTAAGGTTATCTCGGATAAGAACGTGGCTACCAGGAATATCCTTAGCATGGAACCAAAGTTCTCCTTTTTTAGCCATTTTGAAAGTCAATTCATCGTTTTGAAGGTTGTTTCGTCCCACCAATATAATGGTTTTTCCATCAGATGCCAAGTATTGTTCTGGTTTTTTGCGCTTATGATGCTTGTCGTGACTGCGACGCTTGATAAAGCCAGTCTCTACCAATTCTTCACGGATATCCTCGATGTCATCCATAGAAGCGTGATTAAGGGCTGTTTCAACAGATTCCAAGTAGGCAATCGAATCCTTAGTATCCTGAATAATACCATTCAGGTGCTTAACAGCCTCTTTTAGTTTTTGATACTTCTTGAAATATTTTTGAGCATTCTGATTAGGTGTCAAAGCCTTGTCAAGAGCAATCGTGATAGGCTCATTGGTGTAGTAATTATCAAGCGTCACTTGGTCTTGGTCATTTGGAACCATAGACAAGTAAGTTGTCAGCAATTCCCCTTTCTGGCGAAATTTTTCGGCATTCTCAGTAGCCAACAACTCTTCCTCTTGCTTACCAAGTTTTTTAATATTCTTATCAAGTTCGTTTTGAACACGGTGAATGAGGTCGCTAGCCTGTTGGGCAATGCGGTCGCGTTCAGCCTTTTCTTGGTAGAAGTAATCCAGTAATTCTCCTAAAGTTGCGAAGGTTTGTCCACTATCTGAAAATGGCACAGCTGAAAATGATTTTTCCGTTAAACTTGGAGAGAAGGGGCGGTTAAAGAAGTCACGAAAGGCTTGCAAACGATTAGTTTTTAATTGACCAGCCAACTCGGTTGCAGTATCTCGTCCCAACCCTTGAAATAGTTTTTGGAGTGATTTGGGCGCTAAATCTTGGGTTTGCAATATTTCAAACAACTTTTCGTCGGCAATGTCAAAGGGATTCTTAGCATCTGTCTTAGGTGGTGCAATATAAGTTGCCCCAGGTAAAATAGTGCGGTAACTGTTTTGCGAGAAACCGACGTGCTTGATGGACTCAATAATCTTACTTTCGTTTTTATCAATCAAGATGATATTGCTGTGCTTACCCATGATTTCCACGACCAGAGTCGCCTTGATATGGTCACCAATTTCATTTTTGTTGGAAACAGTGATTTCCAGAATACGGTCATTTTCAATCTGCTCAATAGCTTCGATGACAGCACCCTGCAAATATTTCCGCATAATCATGGTAAAAGTATTTGGTTTTTGAGGGTTTTGAAACTCAGCTTCGGTAACTTGTACGCGACCAAAGATAGGGTGAGCCGAGAGTAGCAGTTTATAATTCTTGCGATTATTACGAACAGTCAAGACCATTTCACGTTCAAAAGGCTGATTAACCTTTTGAATACGCCCAAATAAAACCTGCTCTTGCAATTCTTTGGTTAAATGATGTAAAAAAAATCCGTCGAAAGACATGCTGTCCTCCTTATTTCTAATTGTATTCGATAGCCCTTCCATTATACCATATGCCTATGTAAAATAATTTTTTAAAAATTTCCAGAATCGCTTGCAATTTTCAGAATTTAGTATATAATTAAATAAAATATCAAGAAAGGAAGACGAAGATATGACAACACAATTTTTCACAAACTGGCAAAACTGGCGTAAGTAAAAGTTGTGTTTATGGTATGCATAGATACAACTTTTGGAGTACTTCAAAAAGTATCTATGCGCTAGTCTTAGTCTGACAAACATAGGAGCGCATGGTAAAGCAATTTATCAAGCGCTTTTCTTTTACGTAAGTAGTCCGATTTTAGGTAGATTATCAAATTAGAAAAATGTTAGGAGTAAAAAATGAAAAATAAAGGACTAATTGGAACATTAATTATTTTGGCAGTTTTAGTTTGTGGCTCTTTGATTAGTGAGCAGTCGAAATCCAAAACGACGCAAGCAAATAAAGTGGTTAAGGTAGGGATTTTGCAATACGTCACCCATGAGGCACTAGACGAGATTGAGAAAGGAGTTGAAGATGGTTTGGCAGACGCAGGGTATTCTGGTAAGCATGTCAAATTGACTGTTTTAAATGCGGAAGCCGACCAAAGTAAAATTCAAACCATGAGTAAACAACTGGTTAACGCTAAAAATGATGTCGTCATTGGGATTGCGACTCCAGCAGCTCAAGGCTTAGCATCAGCCAGTTCAAAAATACCAGTCGTTATGGGAGCTATCTCAGACCCAGTAGGTGCTAAGTTAATCAAGAATATTAAAAAACCTGAAGGAAATGTTACGGGAACATCCAACCAAGTCCCAATTAAACAGACTGTGGAGTTAATCCAACAATTGACACCAAATGCTAAAACAATCGGTGTTTTATATGCCAGCAGTGAGGATAATTCGGTTTCTCAAGTTGCTGAATTTAAAAAATATGCTAAACAAGCAGGTCTAAATGTTGTCGAGTATTCAGTACCATCAACCAACGAAATCAAAACAACCATGTCTGTTATGACTGGTAAAGTTGATGCAATCTTTGTTCCTCAAGATAATACCATTGCTAGCGCCTTTACGACAGTCGTTGATTCAGCTACCGCAGCTAAAATTCCTGTCTACTCTAGTGTCGATACAATGGTCAAGCAAGGAAGTATTGCTTCAATAGCTCAAAGTCAATATGATCTTGGTATTGAAACAGCCAAAGTAGCTGTTAAATTGTTGAATGGTAACAAGGTTTCAGAAGTGCCAGTTAAGGTTATTGATACTGGAAAACCTACTTTGAACTTAAAAGTTGCCAAAGAACTTGGTATTACAGTACCAGACGATCTTTTGAAATCGGCTGACATTGCTGTTAAAGAATAGTGAATTAGGGAGAAGTTAACATGATTATTTCATCGGTATCACAAGGTCTCTTGTGGGGGATTCTTGGTTTAGGGATTTATTTAACCTTTCGTATTTTGAATTTTCCTGATATGACAACTGAAGGGTCATTTCCACTAGGTGGCGCTGTTGCGGTCACACTCATGAACCACAGTGTCAATCCATTGCTAGCAACTTTGGCGGGTATGTTAGCAGGCTGTTTGGCAGGTTTAGCAACTGGGCTCTTGTACACCAAAGGAAAAATTCCGACACTTCTAGCAGGAATTTTGGTCATGACCTCATGTAACTCTATCATGCTTATGGTCATGAAACGTGCCAATCTTGGTCTGCTGGACAGTAAGACCTTGAAAAATTTATTACCATTCACTGACGAGGTCAATCTCCTAATCCTGGGATTGATTGCTGTTGTTATTGTGATTTCTTGCTTGATTTATTTCTTGTACACACGTCTAGGGCAAGCTTATATTGCCACGGGGGATAATAGCGATATGGCCAAAAGTTTTGGTATCAATACCGACCGCATGGAAGTTATGGGATTGGTTATTTCAAATGGTTTGATTGCCTTATCAGGTGCTTTGGTCAGCCAACAAGATGGTTACGCTGATGTCTCAAAAGGGATTGGTGTGATTGTTATCGGACTTGCTAGCATCATTATTGGTGAGGTAGTCTATTCAACCAACTTGACCCTTTTAGAACGTTTGATTGCGATTGTCGTTGGTTCAATTTTCTACCAATTCTTGATTACAGGTGTCATTGCACTCGGATTCAATACCAACTATCTCAAATTATTCAGCGCAATCGTCTTGGCAATTTGTCTAATGGTGCCAGTGCTTAAAGAAAAAATCTTCAAGGGAGTGAGGTTATCACGATGACAGTAATTATTGAATTAAAAGATGCAACTGTTCAAGTTAATAACGGTTTTGACGAAACTAAGACCATTCTAGACCATGTTAATTTGACCATCCATGAACATGATTTTATTACTATTCTCGGAGGCAACGGTGCTGGTAAATCGACCCTGTTCAATGTGATTGCTGGGACTCTAATGTTAACCAGCGGTAGCATTTTCATCATGGGAGAAGATGTTACAAACTTCACAGCTGAGCGTCGTGCAAAATATTTGGCGCGTGTCTTCCAAGATCCTAAGATGGGAACCGCTCCTCGGATGACTGTCGCAGAGAATCTGCTGATTGCCAAATATCGTGGCCAAGGTCGTGGCTTGGTTCCAAGACGAATCGGTCACTTCAAAAATGAATTTAAGACCTTACTAGCACGCACTGGAAACGGTTTGGATAAGCATGTTGATACGCCGACAGGTCTTTTATCTGGTGGTCAACGTCAAGCACTTAGTCTTCTCATGGCAACGCTTCAGCGTCCAGAATTGTTGCTTTTGGATGAACATACGGCTGCGCTTGACCCCAAAACAAGCGTGTCCTTGATGGCATTAACGGATAGTTTTGTCAAGGGTGATCAACTGACTGCCTTGATGATTACTCATCACATGGAAGATGCTTTAAAATATGGAAATCGCGTCTTGGTTATGAAGGACGGAAAAATCATCCGAGACTATAGCCAAGCTGAAAAAGCCAAAATGGAAATCGCGGATTATTATCAATTATTTGAATAACGATGAAAAATCAATTTGTAAGAGTAGATAGAGCAGAATATCCTTTGAACAGACGCTTGAAAGTTGTATTGGAGAATCTGAATTGTACCGACAAAGTTGCAATCATGGAAATCGATGATAGTTTTACTAACGGTAGACAGATTGTCGATACCTATCAATTTCCAGAAGAACTTGGCATCAATACCCTCTTTTTCAAGGGAAAGAAGGGAAAGCAAGTTGATTACCTAGCGATACTTGCCCCTTTTAAGAAGAAAGTGGTGACAAAAATCATCAAGACAAATCTAGGTTATCGTGATTCGGTATTTTGGGATAAAAATGAGGCATAGCAGATAACACATCAAGAGTTTGGTGTCTTCTCTCCTTTTGGTCTCCCGAGTGATTGGAAGATTTTGACCAGCGAAGATATTGTCAATATGCCAGAACTTATCATCGGGTCAGGTGAACGACGGCTGACGTTGAAATAGAAGGAAAGTTACTGTTAGGACTTTCAAATATTTCAGTAGTCCCTCAAAATACGGACTATATTAGTTAATAATATGGAAATCGGGTTGTTCCTAATAAGACTACTCGATTTTTGATTTTCTTTGAGGGTCATACGACTAGTAGGAGAATATTTTCTGAAAATATGATACAATAGAGTTGCTGTAATTCGACTTGTGTTCGCCACAAGGACCGTAAGTATTCAAAATCAGAGCCTAGCTCTGCTATTACCATAAAAATTACAAGGAGAAAAATCGTCATGAGCGATATTAAAATCATGGCCTTAGGTGGTGTGCGTGAAAACGGCAAGAACCTTTATATGGTCGAAGTTAATGATTCTATTTTTGTCTTAGATGCTGGTCTGAAATACCCAGAAAACGAGCAGTTGGGTGTTGATGTTGTCATTCCAAATCTAGACTATTTGATTGAAAATAAGGACCGTGTGCAAGGAATTTTCCTAACACATGGTCATGCAGATGCCATCGGAGCATTGCCTTACATTATTGCTGAAGTTAAGGTACCGGTTTTCGGGTCGCCTCTTACTATTGAGCTTGCAAAACTTTTCGTGAAAAATAGCACGGCTGTTAAGAAATTTAACAATTTTCATGTTATTGACAGTGAGACTGAAATCGAATTTCAGGACGCTGTTATCTCATTTTTCAAAACAACGCACTCAATTCCAGAATCAATGGGGATTGTCGTTGGGACTGACCAGGGAAATATTGTTTACACCGGTGATTTCAAATTTGACCAGGCTGCACGCAAATATTATCAAACAGACCTTGCTCGTCTAACTGAAATTGGTAGCGACGGTGTTCTTGCCCTCCTATCTGATTCGGCAAATGCAAGTAGCACAGAACAAATTGCCAGCGAATATGAAGTTGGCGATGAAATCAATAATGTCATCGGTGATGCTTTAGGTCGTGTCGTGGTTGCCGCTGTCGCTTCAAACTTAGTTCGTATCCAACAAGTTTTCGATGCTGCTGCAAACCATGGACGTCGTGTCGTTTTGACTGGATTTGACATTGAAAATATTGTCCGTACAGCTATTCGCATGAAACGTATCCATTTGGCAGACGACCAGTTGTTAATTAAGCCCAAAGACATGTCTCGCTTCGAAGACCATGAGCTGATTATTTTGGAAACTGGTCGTATGGGTGAGCCAATCAATGGTCTTCAAAAAATGGCTGTTGGTCGTCACCGTTATGTTCAAATTAAAGAAGGAGACCTTGTCTTCATCGTTACTACGCCAAGTATCGCTAAAGAAGCAGTTGTTGCCCGTGTTGAAAACTTGATTTACAAGGCAGGTGGTTCTGTCAAATTGATTACGCAAAACTTGCGCGTGTCAGGACATGCTAACGGTCGTGACCTTCAGTTGATGCTTAACCTGCTTCGTCCTAAATACCTCTTCCCTGTCCAAGGAGAGTATCGTGATTTGGCGGCACATGCTTCCTTGGCTGAAGAGGTCGGTATGTTCCCAGAAAATATCTACATCGTCAAGCGTGGTGATGTGATGATTTTGGAAAAAGATGGCTTCTTCCATAGTGGAGCTGTTCCAGCGAGCGATGTTATGATTGACGGTAATGCCATCGGTGATGTTGGCAATATTGTTCTTCGTGACCGCAAGGTCTTGTCGGAGGATGGCATTTTCATCGTTGCTATCACGGTCAATAAGAAAGAAAAGAAAATTGTTTCACGTGCTAAGGTCAACACACGTGGCTTCGTTTATGTTAAGAAGAGCCGTGACATCTTGCGTGAAAGTGCTGAGCTGGTTAATACAACTGTTGAAAATTACTTGGCACAAGACACTTTTGACTGGGGGGAATTGAAAGGTTCTGTTCGCGATGAAGTGAGCAAGTTCCTCTTTGACCAAACTAAACGTCGCCCAGCTATTCTTCCAGTGGTCATGGAAGTTCGCTAATCAATACACATGAAAAAGGTTACCCTAGCGGTAGCCTTTTTGACTAAAGGAGAATCACATGGCATTTTTTAAAATTGAGTACCATTCTAAACTGTTGCGCATGGAGCGTCAGGTCAATGTTATCTATCCAGATGCTTTTGAAATTGATGACAATCAGGTCAATGACCGAGACATCCCAGTTCTTTATCTTCTACATGGTAGCGGTGGTAATGAAAATTCTTTCCAAAAACGTACCGATATTGAACGCCTCCTGCGTCATACTAATTTAATTGTCGTTATGCCGTCAACGGATTTAGCCTGGTACACAGACACAGCTTATGACTTGCCCTATTTTCGTTCAATTGCTGAGGAATTACCTCAGGTTTTGCAACGATTCTTTCCCAACATGACAAAAAATCGCGAGAAAACCTTTATTGCAGGTGTGTCTATGGGTGGTTACGGAGCCTACAAGATTGCCTTATCAACTAATCACTTTTCACACGCGGCAGCCTTTTCAGGTGCTTTAAAACTAAATCATCCTGATTTGCTATCAAAGGAGAGAGAGGCTTACTGGTCTGGCATTTTTGGTGGTGTGTCAGAAGAGGATTTGAGGCCTCATTTGTTGACAAGGCTGGCAGCGAAGTCTGATAAACAAACCGAATTTTTTGCTTGGTGTGGTTACGAAGATTTTCTCTACCCTGCTAATGAAGAAGCAGTGGCAGATTTACGAAAAGAAGGCCTCTTAATCGACTATCGAACGTCCCACGGTAGTCACGATTGGTACTATTGGAATCAGCAGCTAGAAGCTGTGCTAGAGTGGTTGCCGATTGACTATGTTAAGGAAGAGAGACTTTCTTAATATGACTTAACGACTGTTACATCTTGATGTTTGTATACTTTTTACTTGTCAGTTTAAGGAAACCTTGGTATACTAAGTTTTCAAGTTTTAGGATTGTTAATGACACTAAGAAGGTGAGGATTTTCATGCGAAATCTATTTCATATATTATTTGCAATCCCGAGGTTCTTTATCCATTTGGTTTGGAATGTTTTTTGGCGATTGGTACGAACGGCGATTGTTTTTGCATTGGTGGTACTTGGTCTAGCTTTTTATGCTAATCATAGTCAATCAGCGCTGGCACAAAGCATTTCTTCTACCTTGCAAACCGTCAGCCAGTATTTTCAATCACAGAGCGCAAGCAATGTCACCAAAAAACTGTCCAGCTTAACGACGGATGATCTTAAAGTTTATAGCGGTACGAGGTGGACGACAAATAGTGCTAGTATTTATATTAAGACGCAGGATGCGACCTTAGTATCTGCCTACCAAGAGGCTATTACAGCATGGAATGCAACAGGTGCTTTTACCTTGACATTGACTACTGATGAATCGAGCGCGGATATAATTGCCACGGATTATTCTGATGCGAGCACGCAAGCGGCTGGACTTGCGGAGACAGAGTCAAATGCTGTAACTAACCATTTGACTCACGTTGATGTTAAGTTGAATACTTATTATCTGCTTGATGACTCATATGGCTATACTTACGAGCGAATTGTCAATACAGCAGAACATGAATTGGGACATGCTATGGGCTTGTCGCACGATGATAGTGAAGATTCGGTCATGCAGTCGTCAGGTTCCTATTTTGGTATCCAAGACGCTGACATTCAGGCTTTAAAGAAACTCTATCAGTCATAGAAAGTTTAGAAAGACATGTTAAGAAAACTTAAACGCTTTGCCAGACGGCACCCTGACCAAGCTTTTCTTTTGCTATTTAACACGGGGATTTTTACTTGGTTGCAGACGACAGGTTTGCTCATTGCTTCAAAACTAGGCCTCGACAGTGTTCGACTTGTCGAGATTAGAGCGTTTATTCCAGATTGGCTTCGCCTTTTTGTAGGTGACCATTTGGGGAAATGGCAGAGCTTCTTTGGTAGTTCACCGATTGGTTGGTTTATTTTATCCATGATTTTGGCTTATTTTATCAGATTTCTGAGAGGTCTGACAAAAGCAGTAGTGATGATTATCATTATAGCCGTAGGCGTCTATCTCATCTCTAAAAATCAACAACTCTTACAGCTTTTAAATACGTTCGGATAACACTTGAGGCCAAGGAATTTCTCCAAGGTCTCTTTTTACTAGCCTAGCCCCGTGGAAAATGCTTTCGACAATTAAGTAAAACATGGTATAATAGTAAATTGGAACAGGTTAGCCCTGTATGATGAACTTAAAGCACATAGGAGAAGTCATGGACGAATTGAAAAAAATTGCTGGCGTTACCGCAGCTCAATATGTTAAAGATGGAATGACCGTAGGACTTGGAACAGGCTCAACAGCTTATTTCTTTGTTGAAGAGATTGGTCGCCGTGTTAAAGAAGAAGGCTTGTCTGTTGTTGGTGTCACAACCTCAAGTCAAACAACTGCTCAAGCTGAAAGTTTAGGCATTCCCTTGAAATCAGCCGATGATATTGATGTGATTGATGTCACCGTCGATGGTGCTGATGAGGTCGACCCTAACTTTAACGGTATCAAAGGTGGTGGTGGTGCCCTCCTCATGGAGAAAATTGTGGCAACACCAACCAAAGACTACATCTGGGTTGTGGATGAGAGCAAACTCGTGGACACTCTCGGTGCTTTCAAACTTCCTGTCGAAGTTGTTCAGTACGGCTCTGAACGTCTTTTGCGTGTATTTGAAGCTAAAGGCTACAAACCAGCTTTTCGTCAAGTTAATGGCAAGCGTTTTGTGACTGACATGGGGAACTTCATCATTGATTTAGATTTAGGAAAAATTGCTGACGCTGATGCCCTAGCAAATGAATTAGACCACACAGTCGGTGTTGTCGAACACGGACTTTTCAACGGTATGGTCAACAAAGTCATCGTGGCCGGCAAAGACGGTGTTCAAGTTCTTGAATCAGATAAATAAGCTAAGATATTTTATAGGTATTGGGTGCCAACCGTAACCACCCTAGAAAAGGATAATATTATGTCTAAATTTGATCGTATTCACTTGGTAGTTTTGGATTCTGTTGGTATTGGTGCTGCACCAGATGCTAATAATTTCCAAAATGCCGGTGTTCCTGATGGTGCATCAGATACCCTCGGTCACATTTCAAAAGCAGTAGGACTTGATGTCCCTAACATGGCAAAAATTGGTCTAGGAAATATTCCTCGCCCACAAGCCCTAAAAACAGTTCCAGCCGAAAAAAATCCAAGCGGTTATGCAACAAAATTGCAGGAAGTTTCACTCGGAAAAGACACCATGACTGGTCACTGGGAAATTATGGGACTTAACATTACGGAACCTTTCGATACTTTCTGGAATGGCTTCCCAGAAGAAATTATCACAAAAATCGAAGAATTTTCTGGCCGTAAAGTTATTTGCGAAGCTAACAAACCTTACTCAGGAACACAAGTCATTGAAGACTTTGGTGCTCGCCAAATGGAAACTGGTGAATTGATTATTTACACATCAGCTGACCCAGTGCTTCAAATCGCTGCACACGAAGACATTATTCCACTTGATGAGTTGTACCGCATCTGTGAATATGCTCGTTCAATCACTTTGGAACGACCAGCGCTTCTTGGTCGTATCATTGCGCGTCCATACGTTGGTGAACCTGGTAACTTCACTCGCACAGCCAACCGTCGCGACCTTGCCGTATCACCATTTGCCCCAACCGTCCTAAATAAATTGGACGAAGCAGGCATTGATACCTACGCTGTTGGTAAAATTAATGATATTTTCAACGGTTCAGGTATCAACCATGACATGGGACACAATAAATCAAACAGCCATGGTATGGATACTTTGATTAAAACAATGGGTCTTCCAGAGTTTGAGAAAGGCTTCTCTTTCACCAACTTGGTTGACTTTGATGCCCTTTACGGTCACCGTCGTAACGCACATGGCTACCGTGATTGCTTGCATGAATTTGACAACCGACTTCCAGAAATTATCGACGCAATGCGCGACAAGGACCTTCTTTTGATTACGGCTGACCACGGAAATGACCCAACCTATGCAGGAACAGACCATACACGTGAGTACATTCCACTTTTGGCTTATAGCCCAGCATTCACAGGTAACGGAGTCATTCCAGTAGGTCATTTCTCAGATATTTCAGCGACAATTGCTGAAAACTTTGGTGTTGACACTGCTATGATTGGTGAATCATTCTTGGATAAATTGGTCTAAGTTTCTATTCACTCCGTCTAAAAGAGACTAGCAAACAAATCTACTGATTGAATTATTTTAAGAGGTAAAACATGACATTACTAGAAAAAATCTACGAAACACGTGATTTCCTAAGAGCTAAAGGCATGATAGAACCAGAATTTGGTTTGATTTTGGGGTCAGGTTTAGGTGAATTGGCTGAAGAGATTGAAAATGCAATCGTAGTTGATTATGCTGATATCCCAAACTGGGGTCGTTCAACAGTTGTTGGGCATGCTGGCAAATTGGTTTATGGTGACCTTGCTGGGCGCAAAGTCCTTGCTCTCCAAGGACGTTTCCATTTCTATGAAGGCAATCCGATGGAAGTGGTGACTTTCCCAGTTCGTATCATGAAAGCACTTGGTTGCCATTCTGTACTTGTGACCAATGCTGCTGGAGGTATTGGTTTTGGTCCTGGCACTTTAATGCTTATCAAAGACCACATTAACTTTACAGGTACCAATCCATTGATTGGTGCTAACATGGATGAATTTGGTCCACGTTTTCCAGATATGTCAGATGCTTACACAGCTGCTTATCGTGAAAAAGCGCAAGCTATTGCTCAAAAACAAAACATCAAACTTGAAGAAGGTGTCTACATCGGTGTGACTGGTCCAGCTTATGAAACCCCAGCTGAAATCCGTGCCTTCCAAACAATGGGCGCTCAAGCTGTTGGTATGTCAACAGTTCCAGAGGTAATCGTCGCCGCTCACTCAGGCTTGAAAGTCTTAGGAATCTCTGCTATCACCAACTTTGCCGCAGGTTTCCAATCTGAACTCAATCACGAAGAAGTGGTTGAAGTGACGCAACGTATCAAAGAAGACTTCAAAGGACTCGTTAAAGCCCTAGTTAAGGAGTTGTAAGATGCGTATTCATTTTATCATTCATGAGTCTTTTGAGGCACCTGGCGCTTACGAAAAATGGGCACAGGACCGCAATCATCAAGTGACTAAGACCTTGCTCTATAAGGGCGAAAGGCTTCCTGTATCAGTTGACCCTATCGATATGTTGATTGTCATGGGCGGACCGCAAAGTCCTAAAACAACTAAGGAGGACTGCCCGCATTTTGACGCTAAGGCTGAAATTGCTTTGATGCAAGCCATGGCTAGCGCTAACAAACCCCTAGTCGGGGTTTGCTTAGGAGCACAGCTATTAGGCGAAGCCTTCGGAGCAGGTGTCAAGCATAGTCCTCACAAGGAAATCGGAAATTTTCAAGTGACATTGACGGACGCAGGCAAGCAAGAACCACTGTTCAAGGCTTTTCCTTCGCAATTTGTCACAGGTCACTGGCATGGGGATATGCCAGGGTTACCAAAGGGGGCACTTGTGCTGGCAGAAAGTCAGGGTTGTCCAAGACAGATTGTCAAATTTGGTGATAAGCAGTTTGGCTTCCAGTGCCACATGGAATTTTCAAAGGACTTGGTTGCAGGTTTAATTGCTGAGGAAGATGATTTAGAAGGTGAGAGCTTAAAAGAGCCTTATGTTCAGTCTTCGTCAGAAATCTTGGCTTACAATTATGATGAAATGAATCATTATCTTTACAACTTCTTAGACGAACTAACAGAGAATGTCTAGAAAAAATGACTACACAGTAAAATTAGTGATTGCCACCCTAATGACTGGACTATGTGTTGGTCTTGGTGGTATTATAATGAACCTTGCCCTAAAACTTGTTTAGAAAATAGCTTATGGGACTACCGACGAAGACACCAATCGTTTATTCGCTTTAGCACCGCTAAGCCATCGTTTCTGGCCCATCTCATCCTTTTAGCTGCTGCTATCTGGTATTGGTTGCAGTCCAGTTCACGTAGATTGTATTCGATTAAGGCGCAGGTCAAGGATGCGGATGACGAAAGTCGCAAACCTGGTTACTGGCAGCATGTGCTACACGCTTTTCTACAACTGATTTTTGTAGGGGCAGGAGCACCCGTTGGCAAAGAAGGTGCTTCAAGAGAAATTGGTACTTTGACAGCTGGGAGAATAGCTACTAAATGTTCGCTCAATCTTGTAGACCGCAAACTAATGATTATTTGCGGTGCCTCAGCTGGTTTAGCTGTAGTTTATCAGGTGCCATTAGCGAGTGTCTTCTTTGCTTTTGAAACCTTGGCACTTGGTGTTTCACTACGACGTATTTCAATCGTAGCGACTACTACCTATTTGGCAGCTTACATTGCTCAGCTAACAGTCTCGACAGTGCCTTTGTATCAAGTGGCCACTTTTCAAAGAAAAACGTCCATTTGGCAACTGTTTGCTGAAATCTTGCTAGTTTTATTACTGACTCCCTTTGCAGCATGGTTCCGTAAAATGACTAAAGAGGCTGACCGTATTCGCATTAAAGATAAGAGGATTCTTTAGCGCCTACCACTTGTGACTCTTTTTACCGCAGGATTTGCTATCAAAATCCCTGAAGTTCTGGGAAATGGCAGTGCCATAGCGCAATTTATTTTTGATAAACCTACGGTCACTTGATCGCTCCTAATTCTAGTCGCCTTAAAAGTAATCCTTCCTTTGTTAACGTTGAAAGATGGGGGTTACTGAGGTACCTTGATACCTTCTTTTTCATTGGGCGTAGCCCTTGCTTATTTGCTGGGAGTATTGCTAAACTTCTTGTTTCCTGGAAGTAGTTTATCTTTAGTCGATTTGTCCTTGGTTGGCGCAAGCATTTTTTTGACGACCACTATGAAGGCTCCCTTAACAGTGGTAGGCTTGGTTGTGTCATTTACTGTGCAAACAAATCAAACCCTCATTCCACTTATCGTGATTGTTGCACTGACAACAGTTTACGATCGTTATTTATTACAATAGAAAGAGTCAATTATGTCAATCCATATCGAAGCTAAACAAGGTGAAATTGCTGATAAAATTTTATTGCCGGGTGACCCCCTTCGTGCAAAATTCATTGCTGAAAACTTTTTAGAAGATGCTGTCTGCTTTAACCATGTCCGTAATATGTTCGGTTACACAGGTACCTACAAAGGTCAACGTATTTCTGTCATGGGGACTGGGATGGGAATGCCATCCATTTCAATCTATACGCGCGAGCTAATTGTTGACTACGGTGTGAAAAAACTTATCCGTGTCGGTACAGCAGGTTCTGTTAACCCAGATGTTCATGTCCGCGAACTTGTCCTAGCTCAAGCGGCAGCAACAAATTCAAACATCATCCGCAATGACTGGCCAGAATACGATTTTCCACAAATTGCAAGTTTTGACTTGCTTGACAAGGCCTACCATATTGCTAAAGACATGAATATTACAACGCACGTTGGTTCGGTCTTGTCTTCCGATGTCTTCTATTCAAGTATGCCTGAACGCAACATGGCGCTCGGTAAACTTGGTGTCCACGCTATCGAAATGGAAGCGGCAGCGCTTTACTATCTTGCTGCGCAACATGGTGTGGAGGCTCTTGGTATCATGACCATTTCAGACAGCTTGGTTCATCCAGAAGAGGATACGACAGCTGAAGAGCGTCAAACAACCTTCACCGACATGATGAAAGTTGGATTAGAAACTCTTATTGCAGACTAAAAGGATGAGGTGGGAAAATGGCAGAGCTTGCGACAGTATTAAGTGTTTTAGTTGGAAACTATTCCTATTATAATGCCCTTCAATTGGCGCGTGCTTTTGACCATTCTTCAAAGGAGCTCCATTTTCTTTTAGAACTGATGAAGGAGCGACGCGAGCTCAATGTTGACTTCATTTTTGCGCATGAGCAACAAGTTCAAGCTATCGAGGATAAGTATCAGATTAGACTGGTTTCAAATGACTTGGAAAACGAGCGCTTGGCTAATTATATTATGGACTTAGAAGCTAAGGTTCGAAACGGTAATATCATTGATTTTGTTAGAGCAGTCAGCCCAATTCTCTATCGATTGTTTTTAGCAATCCTAAAAGAAGAAGTGCCTGACATTGAAAGCTATATTAAGAATTCAAAAAATGCTAAGTATGATAAGTGGAAGAGAAAGTTAATCGACAAATCAGATGCCCCTAAACTTAAGGCGATTTTTTCAGACTGGATTGATTTTAAAGTAACCACCGAAAGTCTGGCTGAATGTATCCACCGCACGCAGGCAAGACCTGAAATCAAGCAGACCGTTCTTAATCTGAGAGAGTTTGAACGCTCGGTCAGAAATCCACTTGCCCATCTGATTAAGGCTTTTGATGAGGAAGAGCTGCATCGCACGACAGGCTTTTCATCACAAGAATTCCTTAACCAAATCATCTACTTGGCCAAGCAAGTGGGGATTGTCTACGATACAAAAGAATTTCATTTTGATAAAATAAATAGAATTATCATCACTCAAATATTAAATGAAGAATAATAAAAATGACTAGGAGAACTTGCTCTTAGTCATTTTTATCTAGTCTTTATCAAATTTAACTTCTTCTAGAAGATAATCAATAAATCTTTCTCCCATCTTAGAGAGGTTCGCCTTTTCATGTCTGATGTAAACGATATCGATAATATCATCAACATCAAGAGGAATCGAAACAATATCATCACCGTTTAGATTGCTATTGAGAATCCCTGTCGCAATCGTGTAGCCGTCCAATCCGATTAGGAGATTAAACAAGGTCGCGCGGTCGCTGACTACGATTGATTTTTTATGTGAAAATTGAGAGAGAATCTCTTCTGAAAAATAGAACGAATTATGAATGCCTTGGTCATAACTGAGGTAGGGAAAGTCCTCTAAGTCACTGAGAGAAACGTTTTTTTTCTGCGCCAGCGGATTATTCTTGCTGACAAAAATGTGTGGCTTGGTTGTAAATAAACTGGTGTAAGTCAGATGATTATCATCAAACATCTTGGTCAAAACATCTCGGTTATAACTATTAAGGAAGAGGACGCCAATCTCTGAACGAAAATTTTTGACGTCATCGATGATTTCCCAGGTTCTCGTCTCACGAAGGAAGAGCTCGTATCGCGTCATGTCAGTCCCTTCAAGCAGTGAGACAAAAGCATTGACCACAAAAGCATAGTGCTGGGAAGAGACGCTGAATAATTCTCGATTTTTATTCTGTCCCTTGTAACGCTCTTCTAAAAGGGCGGTTTGCTCAACCACTTGGCGAGCATAGGATAGAAACTCAACACCGTCCTTAGTCAGAGTGATTCCTTTAGGATTTCGGATAAAAATATCAATGCCCATCTCACGCTCAAGGTCACGGACAGCATTTGAGAGACTTGGTTGAGTGATGAAAAGTTGCTTGGCAGCTTCGTTCATACTTCCGGTTTCTACGATTTTAATAATGTAATGTAATTGTTGGATACGCATACCATAAGTTTAACCTAAAAAATGCGACACTGCAAGGTGTTTTCTAATTGAATCAATTCCGAAAGTCCGTTTTTTGCCATCTATCACTTCTTTGGAGGAACATTTTGACCATCAAAAAAAGAGTATGGTGTGCTCAAATCGCCTTGTTCAGTGTGATTT
>OGEP01002343.1_pt1 | contig 16892 bp, 12 predicted proteins | sample 1570721 | NCBI WGS metagenome assembly OGEP01 (sample SAMEA2582131, study PRJEB24529) | metagenome | biome: Human gut stool | place: China | collected 2011 | reverse complement strand
GGGCAGAGATTTTTCGACTACTTCCCGGAAGTGCTGCGGATAGTCAAGCTCATAGAGATTGCCTTTGATTATCCCATTTTCTTTCCCGGTCAGCTCCACCGCATAGGCAAGGATTTTATCGCGGGTCTGCTCCCCATAAAATTTCCATGTGTTGTATTGTCGGGTGTCCTTCAAGAATACGTCACGTTCCCGGAAACAGTACGTCCCGGAGGGGCGCGACATCCACAGCAGGGTTTTATCTTCGGCCTTATCACTGGCGGCGGCCTTACGGATCATTTCTTTGTCAATCTCAAAATCATCCTGATAAAAGGCGGTATTCTGGCACATGATTTGTTCCAGCGCGGCCAGAACATCCACATTCTCAAACTTATTCACGGCCTCCCACCTCCATATCCTTTGACTTCTCCCTCGCCGGGGGCTGTTTCTTCTGTTCCTTCTTAGCCGCCGCAAGCTGCGCCCGGATGGAGGGCTTTTTCTTGCTATGGTTGGCCTTAGCATTCTTGTGGGCCTGTTTTTGTGTTTGTCTCTCTGCTTTCACTGCCGCAGCGACATCCGAAAGGGAAACCTGTTCTCCGGCTTTTGCTCTGGCTTCCAGTTCTCCCATGGACGGAGCGTTGTTCAGGATGCCGTCAATCATATTTTCGTTCTGTTCGGTGGACATTTCAGCGGTTTTGATGTGGCTGTCGTGCTGGGCCGGGATGGCAAAGGCCCTTGTACCGTTTGCCATAATGAGATACCGACCGTCCTCCGACTGGTGGTGGAAGCCATACCCGGCAGCCTCCATCTGTTCTCGGTTCATGGCGGTTACATAGAAAGTCCCCCTCGGCGTTTGAATGATTTCACCCGTTTCCAGTTTGTCAGGGGTAAGCGGCTGTCCCTGCTCCTTGAAAAATTCCGGCACCTCCCGATAACCGACGCTATCCACATAGTAGGCAGTCTGTTTCCCGTCCTGCCGGAATACCACAATATCCCCCAGAGAGAGGGAACGTCCCGTGTAATCAGTGGGATGTTCCATATTGAAGCGATGGTAAATCTCGTCCAGAGAGGTGTTCTGATCCAACGGGGCTGTGTAGACAAGCTGGTAATTTTTCCTGTCTACGGAAAGCCCGTCCGCCTGCAAGCCCTCATAGGAACGGTAGCGGAAGTCGCGCCCTTCCGGGCCGCGCGGTACCTGATAAATGGAAAAGTTGGGCTGCGCTGGGGCATCGGAACCAGAGGCAAGATATTCCTCCACCGTCAATCCGGCATCCTCGGCTTCCTGTGCGACCTCGGCCTGTACCTGTACCTTATAGTCTTGCAAGCTCTTATCAAAGTCGGAAAGCTGCGGCGGCTCCGGCAACTGATACTGGCCTTGATTGAGAAGAGGGCGGCACTCCGTTACATAGTCTACAAGGGCGGTCAAATAGGCGGTCTGCTCTGGCGGGAGGGAATCGCCGGATTGTAAAAGGCGCTGGGCTTCCTGTTCCATACGGGAAAGGGTACAGTGCTGCTTCATGTAAGGGACAAACTCATAGAGAAGCATTTCCCGCTGGGCCTTGTCCGCCTCCCATGCCTCCGGCCCCTCGTGGTGCAGCACATGGTTTTTCCAGCTTTCATCCTGCGCGTAGTATTCGTGATACCCTTGGATATGCTCGATCAGGGAACCGTCGCCGTCGCCAAAATCCTGCCGTCCCTCGTAGTTGTCTGGCTGGCCCTGCATCGTAAAATCAATGCGGAACTTGGTTTTATCGTACCAGCTCCCCGCGTGGTCTGGCTGTTCCCGTTCCAAGCGTTTGGAACTGTCCAGCGCCCCGAAAACGGCCTCGGCCTCGTGCAACGGCATTTGCTGGCCGTCTTTTAAATGGGGGCTTTCACTCCAAAGAATCGTGACAATCGGCTCCGCTGCCGGGTCATGGGCGATGGTCTGTTCTGCCCTTTCAACGGCAATCTCGCTTTCAATCTGGCTTTTCATAAAATCATCCATGTGGCCGTGCTGCATTTCATAGCCCTGTTCACACAGGCGGTTGATAAGCCCAATCACCTTTTCGGTATCGTCCACGGCCTCGGCATAGGCCATAATCAACTGCCGTTCCTCGCCGCCCAAACGCGGGGCGTTTTGCTCGGCCACCGCAATCAGGGCAGCGGCTCGGTCCGCCGGGGACGCCTCCGGCATGAACGGGTTTCCATTCAAAAGGCCGTCGATCCCGTTCCACGCCTGCGGCTGGGGAATGGCGTTGGCCTGTTCGGTTGCTTCCAGAAAATCATCCATCCTGTCGCCGGTCAGGGGTTCCATTGTCCCAGCCGGTCGCTCATGGATGGCAAGGATTTCTTTTCCGGCTTCCGCAAGGGACAGGTTCGGATTGTCAAGCTGGCCTCCGTCCAGTTCTTTGTAGTCGGGGCCGTACAGCGTGTAATCATAGCCGGTTTCCGATGTCTGGATATACAAATAATCGCCGCTTTCCAGACGGTAGGCGGCCTCCTGCTGGGCTTCTGCCTGTTCCAGCGTTCCATCCCCGGCAATGGTAAAGCCCTGCGCCTGCGCCGCCTCCTTGGTTCCCTGCGACACTTCGCCGGTGGATTTCAAATCCGCTTCAATCAGGATTTGCAGCATGGCTTTTACGCTGTCGGTCATTTCCTGCTGTTGCTCCGGGGGCAGCTTGGAAAATACGCTGTCCGGGTCTGGCTGCTCGGCGGCCTGTTCCAGCGGTGCGGCCTGCGGCTGCTCCTGCTGGGCCTGCCGTTCTTTCTGAAGCTGGGCAAGGTGGCCGTCAATGGTGGTAATCAGTTCATGGGCGGTGGCCCGGATGGTTTCAAGGGAGGCTTTTAACTCTTTCAATTCCTTGCCGGAACTCCAACCGGCCACATAGCCAAAGGAATAATCGGAGGTGTCCAGCCCGTAGTGCTGGCAGACGGCATAGGCCACGCTTTCAGCCTGCACTTCGCGGGTGCGGCTGTCGGGGCGGTCGGCCTGCTCAATGGCCGGGGCTTCCGGGTCGATGGCGTGGAGCTTGGAATGGGCGATCTCATGGATGGCCGTCTTTAGGGTCTGTAATTCGCTCATGGCCGCCTGAATGGCAATCCGCTTTTCCGTCAGGTGGTAGTAGCCGTGGGAACCGCCCGGAATATCCTCGAAACCAATGGGAACCGGGGAGGTCTGTTCCAGTGCCTTGAAAAATTCCCCGTAGCGTTCCACGCTGCCGGTCAGTTCTTCCACGCCGATTGAGGGCAGCGGTTCCCCCTCGGTCTGGCTCACATCAAAGACGGAAACAATCTTAAAGGCCGGAACCTGTATTTCCTGTACTTCGGTAACAGGCTTTCCGTCCTTACCCATCACCGGCCTGCCCTGTGCGTCCAGCTTTTGCACCTCCTTTTTCGCCTTGAACGGGGCCGGGGCCAGTATCTTGATGGCCTTTTCGCCTTTCTTCACATTGCGGTGAAAATTATCCCGCCACTTGTTGTAGCCTGCCACAAGCTGTCCGCCCTGCATGGCGATCAGGAGGGTGTTGTTGAAGCTGTAACTGTGGAACTTGGACATGGTGGTGAGATAGGCTTTGTAGCGTTCACTCTCGAAAAGCTCCTGTATGCCGGTTTCCAGCCGGTCGGTAATCTCTTTCATGCGCTCGGCGCTGTTCTGGCTGTTCAGGATAATGGGGGTGACGGGCTGCGGGGACTTTGCGGGCGCTGCCGCCTCCGGCTGCACTTTGCTTTCCTCCCGCAAGATTTCCGACGCAGGATAGGCCATCACCCGGTATTCCTCCGGCACTGGCTGGCCCTCATGGACGCGCTGCCATTCGTCGCTGGTTCGCAGGATATAGCCGTAATCGGTAAAGGTTCCCTGTTCCTCGTTGGCGATAAAGCTCCCCAGCCGGTCGGTGTCAATGGCCGGTTTCCACGGGTCGGGGACGACAAACAGCCCGGAATCATTCAGATAATATTCCCCCAGACTGCGGTTGTCCTTGGCGTTGATTAAGACAAAACAATCGGTGTTTTCGGTGTAGTCCAAAAGCTGCCCGATGGTCTGCATTTTTGCCGGGGACTGCATGGCGGCGTTCAACTCCGCAAGCTCCACGGCATCCAGCTTTTGAAGCTGGGCGGCAAGGAAGTTCAGTTCGTCCACGCTGGCGGCTTTTATCAAATCCTCCGGCAGTTCCAGCGGTTTTCCCTCCGGGGCGGAAAAGCCGCCAATGAACAAGTCCTGCTGGTTGTCGGCGGTGATATGGATTTCCTTTAGGGCTTCCTGTACCTGTTCGGCGGAAGTCGGCAGGGAAAGCCAGTAGCCATGCGGCCCGCCGGTCTGCGCCTCAGCGCGGTTATCAAGAAAAATGGAAAATACTTCGTTCACAGGTTCCCTCCTTTCCGGGGTGGCTGCGGTCTGCGGCGGCTGTGCGGCTTCCTCCTGTGTGGGAAGTGCTGCGGCTTTTGCCGGTTCCTCCCCCTCGATGGTGTAGCCGGGAAGCAGGCAGCCGTTGACCTTGAAACAGTCGGCGTATTCCTTGGGGATGGCCGGTGAGATTTCCGTAAAGTAATGGGCGTGGGCCTTGATACGGCCATTCAGATATTTGTCCAGTGCTTCCCGGCTGGCAAAGACTTTCCGATCCTGTCCGGCGATCCGGGCCTGCCGATAGGTGCCCGGCGCGTTGGTGCGCAGGCTCCAGCTTAATGTCCAGGAATAAGAGACGGAGGCTTGGGCGGCCCTGTCGTACCGGGTGTTCTCGGAAATGGAATAATACATCTGATAAACCATGTTGCTGCGGATATGCCGGTAATGATCCGGCTGCTCCCACTGGTTGGCAGTGTGGGTGACGGGAAGTGTCCGGGCATATTCCAGGGCTTTGTCCAAAAGCAGGGTCTTTCCGGCCTGTTCCTCCCATGCGGCGGCCTGCGTTTTCAAACGGTCAAACACTTCCTGTTCTGCGGCGGCGCTTTCCGCCCGCAGGGAAAGAAGCTCCGCAAGGGGGAGCTTCACAAGCTCGGACAGATCGGACTTGCCGCTTTCAAAGTAAATCCGGCGCTCAATTTTCATGGTGTCGGCAGTTTCTAAGTTGTCGTAGTCGTAAGAGCTATAAGACATTTAGTTTCACTTCCTTTCTAAATAATGGCATAAGAAAAGCAGGAAACCTTTGAAAGATTTCCTGCTGGGTGATGCCGCCCATGGGCGGCTGGTATTTAATTGTGAATAAGAGGGCCTACACGCCCTTTGTTTTAAATGTGTGCCGATATTTCAAGTCTAAGGTCATACGGACTTTTAAGAATCTGGTAACTCCGTCAGCATGTTTATGGTGCGGTAAATTTCTCCGCAGGCAGGGCACTTCCAATCTATATTACTCTTTTTCGCTTTCTTATGAAGATGCACTAATTCCGCTTGGCGGCATTTGGGACACATGGTTGGAAGCCCTGCCCATAACTGTTTCAGTAATCGTACTTCGTTTTCTCTGCTGTTCGTATACATTATCTCACCTCATTCAGCCTAATCGATCCGGTTTATTTTGACAAGCTGAACGCTTCCAACAAGTAGGACATCCGCATAGAGCAGACGGACTACCATTCATTGATGGCATATAATAATCCAAACCGGATTTGTTTCAACAGTTCCGCAGACAGTGTTTCATACTCCTGCTCCAATCCTTTTTCGTGCGCTGCCCACGGAGGCGAATCATTCCATGATCCCATCGCTCCAAATACATCCGCTCGGCTGGCTGCCTCAAACACACGCAAGTGATCGTTCGGTAGTGGCGGCAGTGAAAGGCCATATGCTTTATCGGGATATTCCTTGCCGCCGTCCAAAATCGTTCCTGCTTGATAAAAGATGTTTGCAAAACCTTCAAATCCAAGCCGGTGCGCCAAGTCCTGAATATCGTGCAAGACACTTCGGAACGCTTGCGTGTTATTTTCAAAACGTGGCCATGCTTTCGGCGGGTCATTCCATGGATGTTCCGTATAGAGGACATTCCACTTTCGCTCTTTGGAATCAAACTTCCAATCAGCAATAAAATAGGTCATTCGATTTCCCTTAAAAAAACACACTATACTTGCCTGGGTCGTATTGGAAAACCCTAACAGGCTGCGATCTCTGACAGAAGTAGGGCAATAGAGTTGAATATCTGTCAAATGTTGCTCTTTGAGATGTTCATACCATTGTGATACATCGTGAGCGGTATATGGTAAGCCTCCACTCCCCGTCAAACACAGAAATTGTGAGGGGTTCTCATAGTCTGCGGGTATGTAACAAATCGAGCTGCGGTTTTTTAATGCCCTTCTGGCGGCTGCCACTATGGAGCATATCTGATACATCTGTCCGTTCATAATCATCCACCTACCTTTTCGTTGTCATATTTCCAAAGCCAGCCAATGCCGCTCCCATCAAAAGTCCAAGCGGGAGGTTCTCCCATAAAATCCCGAACAGCAGGCCAAGCCCCATCCCAATCGCAGCCATACCATGAAAACGTTGTTTTTTATCTGGTTGTTTCATTGGTGCCTCCCTTGCATGATATGCTCTTTACGCATAGTATAGCAGGGCTATCCGATTTTGAAAAGTAAATCTGAATGAAATTAGTCCTACCAGAGCATCCGTCATACAGGGGATTGGGGCTTCCCCAAAGAGAAAATCCCCGACCCGGCAGAATGGCCGGGACAGGGATTTTTCCGGGTGTGTGGCTACACTCCCTATGCTTGCTGTTTTTAGTTCTTGCCCCTCTGTTCCACGCGGTAGTTCACATACTTGCCGCCAGTATCGGCCAAAAGCACCGTCCCGTCATAGGTCTTGCCGGTTTTCATGGAGCGCAGGCCCTTTACCTTTGCCTTTCCGTCTTTAAGGAGCGCGGCGGCGATTTTCGGGGTGAACGCCTTGCCCCGTTCCTCAAAAAATCGGTCATTCTTCCACATGACAAACTGGCAGCTTCGGTTTCCGCAGTAGTAGTTCTTTTTGCCCTCGTAGACGCTTTCCCCGCAGCGCGGACATTTGCCGATAACCACACGCTCGGCTTGAAACAACTTCTGCGCGTCCTCGCTGATCTGGGAGTAGTTTGCGATCAGGCCCCTTGTCATTTCTGCAATGCCCTGCATGAAGCCCTCCGGGTCGGCCTGCCCCTTGGCAATGGCCGTCAGCTCCGTTTCCCACTGTGCCGTAAGCTGGGGAGAGGTCAGCACCTCCGGCAGTACGCAGGCAAGGTTGTGGCCGTCCTTGGTGGGAAGTAGCTGTTTGCCTTTGCGCTCTACAAAGCCCATCTGCACCAGCTTTTCTAAGATGGAGGCGCGGGTGGCCGGGGTTCCCAATCCCTGCCGTTCTGCGTCCTCCGGCAGATCGTCCGCACCGGCGCGCTCCATAGCGGAAAGGAGGGTATCTTCCGTGTAGGATTTTGGCGGTGCGGTGAAATGTTCGGTGACAGCGGCAGTTACCTTGTCAAAGGTCTGTCCCTCGGTGATCTCCGGCAGTTCACGCGCAGGCTCCGGGGCGGTGTCGTCGGCGTCTGTTTTGAACGACGCCTTAAATCGGCGGTCAAGCTCTTTCCAGCCGGGGGTCAGGATGGTTTTTCCCTTGGCGGTAAAGGTGTTCCCGGCACAGGTGAATGTAGCGGTGACAGCCTCGTACACATGGAGCGCGGCCACGGCGCACAGCAGCTTGCAGCACACAAGGGACAGCAGTTTCTTTTCTCCCTCGGTCAGCCCGTCAAAGCCTCTCTGCACAAATTCCATTGTCGGGACAATGGCGTGGTGGTCGCTTACCTTTTTGCTGTTCAGCACCCGGCCAAACTGCGGGGAGAGGTCAAGCCCCGCCGCAAAGGAAAGCATAGGCCACAGGCCGGACACAAGGCTTTCCGCCGTTGGCAGCATATCATCGGTCAAATACTGGCTGTCGGTGCGGGGATAGGTCAGCAGCTTCTTTTCATAGAGCTGCTGGGCATAGTCAAGGGTCTGCTTGGCGGTAAATCCAAACAGCCGGTTTGCCTCCCGCTGCAAGGTGGTGAGGTCATAGAGGCGGGGCGGCTGCTCCGTCTTTTTCTCCCGTGTTACCGACACACAAACGGCCTGCGCCGTTTCACAGGCGGCTTTCAGGGCCTTGGCGTCGTCTGCGTTTCCCATGCGTTCACTGGCCGCCTCCATGCCGCCCGCCGCGATCTGGACGATGTGGTATTTCTCTTTCTGAAAGCTGCTGATCTTGGCCTCCCGGTCAACCAGCATTTTCAGGGTCGGCGTCTGGACACGGCCCACGGTCAGGGTCTTGTGGTAGAGGATGGAGAAAAGTCTTGTCGCGTTGATCCCCACCAGCCAATCCGCCTGCGCCCGGCAAAGGGCCGACTGATACAAGTTGTCGTAGTCGGCCCCCGGTTTCAGGTGGGCAAAGCCGTCCTTGATGGCCGCGTCCTCCATGCTGGAAATCCAAAGGCGCTGAAACGGTTTCTTGCAGCCCGCCATCTGGTAGACAAAACGGAAAATCAATTCCCCCTCGCGCCCGGCGTCGGTGGCGCACACAAGGCCGGTGACATCGGGGCGCTTCATCAAAGAACGCAGGGTGTCAAACTGCTTTTTCTTATCGTCGGGAATGATGTACTGCCATTGCTGCGGCAGAATCGGCAGGTCGTCATAGCGCCATTTTTTGAAACGCTCGTCATAAGTCCCGGCGTCGGCAAGGGAAACAAGGTGGCCGATACACCAGCTCACCAGATAGCCGTTTCCCTCCATATAGCCGTCCTGTTTCTTGTCCGCGCCGATCACGCCCGCAATGCTGCGGGCGACGCTTGGTTTCTCTGCAATTACTAACTGATAGCTCATACTTCGTCCTCCTTATTTCCATCTTCACTTGTCATATCCTCGTCCGGCTCCGGGGCTTCGTCCTCGTCGTCCTCGTCCTCTCCAAAGTCATACTCGGCCAGATCGTCATTGCCTGTGGTGTCGGCTTTTTCCTTTTTGAATTTCAGGAAGTAGAGGGCTGCGCCGCCGCCCAGCAGCACCACCACAAAGAACACCACAAGGCCGCCCATGCCGCTTGGCTTTTCCTCCTGCGGCTTTTCTTCCTCCGGCTGGGGCTTCGGCTCTGGCCCATTGCAGGCGGTCAGGTTGTTTTTACAGACCGGGCAGGCCGTATTGACGGCCCCGGCTTGACACTTGGCCGTACAGTTGCAGACCTCCGGCTCTTTTTTCCCGTCCTCCAACAAGGCTTGCAGGTCGGCGTCATCCACTTGGTTGAGGAAATGCACCGCCGTTTCCTTGTCCTCGTTGGCCCGGTCGATCAGGATGTAAAAATAATTCCCGGCCTTGGTGGTAACGGTGATAAGCTGCTTATCACCGAAAAAATCATCCACCAGCGCGGCGTTGCCCTGCGGGGTGACGGGTACGCCCTCCGGCTCCATGCCGCCGGTGGTAGGTTCTTCGGTTTCCTCCGGCACTTCTGCGGGGGCTTCGGTGGTTTCCGGCAGCGGCACCGGGTCAGGGTCAGCGCCCCCGGCGTAGGCGGTAACGGTCGTGGTCGCCATGCAGAGCGCAGCGGCCACAGCCAGCGTCAAAGTGCGGAACAGTTTAGATTTCTTCATGGGCGCTGTCCTCCTGTTCAAAGTCCGGGATCGGGGCCGGAGCCGCCTGCAACGCGCCGCCGCGCACAAAGGCGGCGAACTCCTGCGGGGTCATGTTGAGGCCGCGCACAAGCTGGACGATCTGCAAGTTTTCCTGTTCGGTCTTGGCCGCTTCCAGCTCCCGAAGCTGCTTTTGCAGCTCCGCGATCTTGCCCTTGGTTTTCTCAATATCCTTTTCAATGCGCTCCAATTTGTTCATTGCCATAGTGATTTACTCCTTTCTGGCGTTTAAGGCAAACGCCCGTAACAATAAAAATGCTGCTGCCAGTAGCTTGAATTGAGGTTTGTGTAGGAAATAGGGTCGCCGCAGTGCAGCATGACCGAATTTCCCACATACAGCCCCACATGGGACATCCCAGCAGTGTCATAAGTGCCGACGAAAAATACAAGGTCGCCGGGCTTGGCCTGCTCCGGGGAAACGGGGGTGCAGATGTTGTAAAGCCCCTGCGCCGTCTGGCGTCCCACATTCCATCCTGAATGATTGATAACCCAGCTAATGAAGCCAGAACAATCAAAGCTGGTGCTTGGGGAGCTGCCGCCCCACACATAAGGATAGCCCACATACTTTTCCGCCTCGGCGATCATGGCGGCAAAGGCTTCGTCCTTTAGCGCCTCCGGGGGGATTTCATAGTAGGTCGGCTCTTTCGGGGTGGAGGCGTGGGGATAGCTGCCGTTAGGGAACAGGTCTGGCCGGTTGCCCAAAGTCTGCATATAGGCAGCATAAAAGCCCATCTGTTCCTCGGTGAGAATGTAGATGGGCAGGTGGGACAGGTCAAAGTTTTCCAGCTTCACATTGCAGATATAGTAGGTGTAGGGGACTTCCACGGTGTAGGTGTTTCCCTCGCTGTCCGTCCTCGTTTCGGTGCGGTAGCGGGTTTCCGTTTCGATGGTCTGGGTCAGGATGTACTGCTTTTCAAAGAGCATGGCAAGGTCGCCCTGTACCTCCCCTAAAGTGAACACGCCGTTATGCAGCGCGGAGAGGATGGAGGTCAGCACATAGGGGTCATGCTTGATCTCGTCCAGATCGAAACGGTATTCGTCATAACCGGGGTGCAGGCTTTCGTAGTTGTCAAGTTCGTGCTGCAAGTCTGCTTCCAGCGCGCCATAGGCGGCTTCGGCTCCCAGCATATCGCTGTCCTCGGAGAGATAGGAGGTGGCGGCAAGGCCCGTCCCGGTGCTGCCAAACATGGCGGTGCAGGATTGCAGGCCGCCCATCACCAGCAGGAGCATGAGGCCCACGCCGCCGACGATCAGCGCCCCTTTCCAGTGCCGGGCGGCAAAGGACGCGGCCTGTCTGCTTTTCTCTGCGGCTTTCTTGGCTGCGGTAGCCGTGGTCTTGGCGGTGCTTGCCGCCCCCTGTGCGGTCTGGCCCGCCGCCCTTGCTGCCTTGGCATATTCCCGTTTGATGTGCTGTTTCTGCCAGAAACGGGAAACGGGGTTCTTTGCCGCCTGCGCCAGCTCCGGGTTGTCCCGCAGGGATTTTTGATACGCAAACTCGGCGTTGGCGGCGATGGACTTTCGCTCAGCCTTGGCTGCGGCCCGGTAGGGTTTGAGCTTGTGGCGGTGGACGCCGCTGCGGATCATGCGGCCCGCCTGCCGTTCCGCCAGTTCCTCCCCCTTGTGGCCGCCCTCCACGCCCACATTTTCGTGTTCTACCTCATGGATTTTTCCGTGGAGGTAAAGCCCGGCTTCCTGTATGGGACGGCTGGCCGGGTTTGGTTTGAGCTGGGGAGGGGCTTTCTCCACCTTGTCAAAATACAGCCTGCTTTTGGCCTTGCCCTTGGCTTCGTCATAAACGGTTTCCTTGGTGACGACACGCTTTTTCGGCAAGGCTTCTTTGGCTGCTTCCAGCTGATCCGCCCGTTTTTCTGCCTTTTTGATATACGGGGCCAACTCCGGGGAGGCCCGTTCCTCGGCGGTAAACTGCAACCGGGAAACAGGGCCGGTGGCCTGCGCCACGGTTTCCCCGGCGTCCTTGGCCGCTTTCTTTGCCTTGTGGCGGTCGTGCAGTTCGTCCGCCCGTTCCAGTATTTTTTCCGCCGCGCCCTCCGGCTGGGCGGTGTATTCCTGCTCGGCCTCCCGGCTGGACACATTGACGCTTTCGCCGGTGGTCTGGTTATCCAGCGTCAGGCCGTCGCGGGTCATGTGCTGCGTTACCTTGTCGCGGAGTTTTAAGGGTTCCATATCCGATCACCTCCTTGCTGTCTGTTCCGGCAGCGCCCGGTTTCGATCTCTGCAATATAGCGCAGGATGGGGTACACCTGCGGGGGAACAACTGCGTTTCCCAAAGTCTTTAACCTCTTTGCCACATTCGCCGGCGGGTCGCTGATTAAGTACGGGATTTGCGCCGGTTCTTTGGCCCACATGGAATGTCCGTCCATCTCCGGGGGAATCCCATCAGCCATTCCACCCAGTCGGGGTTCAGTTTCACATCCCCCGTGTCGCTGGCAAGGGGCGTGGGAAGCAGCATGGCCGATGATGAAAGTTCTTTTGCGCTCATGCCATGCGCCGACGGCGACAGCAGGAAGTACGAAAACCCTAACGGCGTAGCCTGCCTGCTCCAAGTCAAAAACCGTCTTGTCGAGCCCCAGATGGATGAAGCCAGCAACATTTTCTCCAAGCACCCAAGAGGGGTGCAGTTCCCGGATAACGCGGAGCATTTCGGGCCATAAATACCGTTCGTCCTCAAATCCTCTTTGTTTCCCGGCGCTGGAAAAGGGCTGGCAGGGGAATCCCCCGGAAATAAGTGTGGTGGTTTCTCGTCCTGTTTTTTCAAAAAATGCCTCCTTTGTCAAAGTCGTTATATCCCTGAATTTTGGAACGTCCGGCCAGTGCTTTTCTAAAACGGCGTAGGGATAATCCGCCCATTCACACTGGCAGACGGTTTCAAAGCCGGCAGCCTCCGCCGCTAGGTCCAGGCCGCCGATACCGGAGAACAGGCTTAAATGGGTTAATTTGTTTGTAGATATAGTTTCACCTCCTAATTTTGGGCATAAGAAAAGCGCTACTGAATTTTCAGCAACGCTTACTCAAAAGATTATTATCTTTTAGGTGATTTCCCTGTTAAATGGATTAAGGGATAATCTTCATTGACTTTTTTGCTCTTATACAAATCTTTTCTCATGCTCTTTAACAAATTTGTCAAAAGCTTATCATGCTTTTCGGATACAAAATTTTTAGAATTTGATGGCTTAACATAGTCATGAAAAATCATCAGATCACTTACTACTTCGGCACTTCCAATCAAAAGAAGTTGGTTTTGGGCGTCTGCCAACTGATCTCGTGCACTTTCCGAGTTATCGGAAACTACAATATTGCTGACAGCTTCAATGTAATTCAAATAGTATTTCTCTTTGAGGCGGCTTTCGTCTGCTGCAATTTGTTGTTTCTTAGCAAAATAGTATGTCAATCCTGCGGATACCGCCGCAACCACTATTCCTATTATAGGGACTAATAATTCAATCCAATTTTCAACAGTCATTCTGCCACCTCCAATTTATAAAATATTATACCACCTTTCATTTATAAATCATAGCATGAGTTATGGGTCAATTACTTCCTCCGGCTTTGTCGTCATAATGCGGTACAGCTCCGTATCCTGCGGGAACCGGTCCACGAAAGGTAAGATCACGTTTCCATAGAAGATCAGCCCCTCGCCGGGTCCCGAATGGGTCACATAGGAGAGCTGCTGCGGGGAGATACCCAGTTTCTTTGCAAGGATTTCCCGGTCGCCGGCTGCCTGGTTTAACATATACACAAAGTCCGAGTTCTCAAAAATGTTCTCGATCTCACGGCTTGCTAGCAAATCCTTAATGTTCTGGGTGATACCCGTGGGGATACCGCCCCATTTACGAAAGCGTTTCCAGATCTCCACGGAGTAGGCGGCGGTCTGTTCCTCCTTTAAGAGCAGATGGAACTCGTCGCAGTAGAACCAGGTGTTGGCGTGCAGTTCCCGGTTTTCGGTGACTCTGCCCCAGACCTGGTCCTGGATGATGAGCATACCCAGCTTTTTAAGCTGTTTCCCCAGTTCCTTAATGTCAAAGCACACAAGGCGGTTCTGAATATCCACATTGGTGCGGTGGTTGAAAATGTTAAGGCTGCCTGTCACATAGAGCTCCAGGGCGGCGGCGATACGGGCAGCCTCCAGCTCCGGCTGTCTCTGGATTTCCTCATAGAGATTGCCGAGGACAGGCATATTTTCCGGTCTGGGGTCAGCCAGATACCCACGGTACACGGTGGTAACAGCCCGGTCAATGATGGTCTTTTCAATGGGCTGCAATCCATCCTTGCCTCCCACGATCAGTTCGCAGAGGGAAAGGATGAAGTCACTCTTTAAGGCCAGGGGGCTTTCATCCTCGGAGTAGTTCAGGTTCAAATCCATAGGGTTCACATAGTCTTTGCTGGTAGGGGAAATCTTCACCACCTGCCCGCCCAGGCGGTTCACCAGGGGAGCGTATTCTGCCTCCGGGTCACAGATGATGATAGTATCTTTCTTACTTGCCACCAGGAATACATTGGTAATCTCCCTCTTAGCGGAGAAGGACTTGCCGCTGCCCGGTGTACCTAAGATAAGGCCGTTGGGATTTTTAAGCTGCTTTCGGTCCGCCATAATCATGTTGCCGGAAAGAGCGTTGAGCCCATAGTACAACGCCTCGCCGCCCTGGAAAAGTTCCTGGGTGGTGAACGGTACGAAGATGGCGGTGCTGGAAGTGGTGAGGCTCCGCTTGATATTTACCTGGTTCAGTCCCAAAGGGAGAGAGGACATAAGCCCCTGCTCCTGGCAGAAATCAAGGCGGGTCAGGGCACAGTTATATTTCTGAGCCACGCCTGCCGACTGGAACACATTGTTTTCAAGTTTCTGTCTGGTATCCGCAAGGTTCACCACCAGGAATGTGAGCAGGAACATCCTTTCATTTCTGCTCTGCAAATCACGGAGGAGATTTTTTGCCTCACCTCCATAAGTGGCAAGGTCGGAGGGGATTATATCCATGTCATAACCTGCCCGGACCGCTTTTTTCTGTTCTGCGATCTTCATGGCGTCCAGATCGGTGATCTTCCTCTTGATGGTCTTGATGGCCTCGTTGTGGTCGATACTGCGAATATGCAGCGTCACCATGAGGCCGTCCTGTGCCTCCATGAAATCTGCCAGCATACGGTCATTGAGTTCCGGTGCCAGGATTTGCAGGAAAGAGACCGCACCCAGTTTCTTCCCCATGCGGAACATCCTTGTGTTTCCAAACTGGAATGAGGACGGGGCGATATAATCCTTGACAGAGAGACCGGTCTTAGGAAGCCAGTCCCATTCAAAAGAGAACGGCTCCCCGTCCGGGTGCATGAGGCCGTGGAGGACCTGCAGGCGTTCTTTGCCGTTCAAAGGTTTTGCGGCTGCACCGATCACCTTAAAGAGATTGAGTACATCCGTCTCAATCCGGGAGAGCCTTGCCCTGGCTACCTTTAAGTCCTCCGCCTCGATGGTGAGTGTCAGATATTTGCGTTTCACCAGACCGTTGTTCCCACGGGAGAGCTGGTTCTTTAACATGAGGGCATATTCCTTTCGGATACTGTCAAAGCTGTCCCCCTGGTCGCTGATCTCGATGGAGCGTTCAAATTCCTCCCGGCCTACATACTGGCTGATAAGGGAGAGCTGCACTCCCACGGAAGCGTCAAAGTAGTTATACAGATCGCACAGGTTTTCAAAGGTGGCTGTCTTATCATCCGCCTGGGCGAGCTGGTAATTTATATCGTCAAAAGCAAGGCTTTTGGAATAGGATTTGCCCGGCAGCTTGCAGATACCGTCCGGGTATATCACCTCAAAAGGGATACTGTCCTGGGCAGTATGGGGCTTTCCGTCCCCCTTAGCCTGCCGGATGGCCTTATCCACGGCCTTTTTCTCTCTGGCGGTGAGTTTTACCTTTCCCGCCGTTTTTTCTGTTCTGGACAATCCGTTTCACCTCCATTTCCAGATCACGCTGCCTTGCCAGGGCCTCGTAGAAGTTGTTGGTCTGATAGGGGCGGTTCTTTGGGCGGATGAATTTTGTTTCGATCATCTGCTTTAAGATCACCTCTAAAGGCTGTCCGTTTTTCTCATACATGGCAAGCAGAAAGAACGGCAGCATAACCATCATCATGCAAAGGGTCGCCGTGGAGTTCCCGGCAGACTCTTTGAGTAAAAAGAAAAGCGGCACTCCTAAAAGCACCGCCGGGGTAAAGCAGATAAGCTGCCTTTTTGTCAGGCCGAAAAATACCTTTGTTTTGATTTTGGAAAGGTCTTTCGGTACGGTCACATAAGCCAATCAGCATACACCTCCTTTAATGGGCGCTGAAAATGCCCTTTGCCATGCTGCCGGTCTTAAAGAGGGTAAAGCATAAGAGGACCGTGTATCCCATGCAGCCCCAGATGGCAGCGGATATGTTGTCGGCGGTGGAAATCTCCTGGATGAGGACCGCATAAATGCCAACGCATATCATAATGAGAAACGCCTGGAAACCTAAAGCAATCAGAGACTTTAAGTAGTTCTGCCCCACGCTGGACCATTCCCGGTTGCTCATGGTAGCAAAGGGGATAGGCCCCACGGAGGTTACAAGATAAATCTCGATCATACGGCCATAGACCACCAGGAAGATACAGATGGAGAGGATATTCATGGTGAGCCCCACCACCATGCTCTGGAACCACAGCCCTAAAAGAGGCCCTAAGTCCATAGCCTCAAGCTGAGCCTCCATATCAGGGATGGCGGTGGAGAGGTCAATGCTGGTAGAGCCGCTAATGATACCGCCGCTCTGGCTTACCACGTTCTGGGCCACATCAAAGATCGCCATAACGATATTCCAGGTGTTGGTGACTAAGAACACGGCCACAAAGGTTTTGAATATCCACTTGAAGAAAATCCATGTGTCTACATCATGCAGGTTGTTCTTCTCGATCACAAGCTGAATGAGCTCGTAGCACATCACAAAGGTTAAAATGATACCGGCTATGGGGATAATGACTGTTTCAGACAGAGACCGGATGAGGTTGAAAACGCCGCCGTTCCATGCCGACGGCGTCATGCCAACCTCCCCGGCGATCTCGCCCACTTTGGTATTTACCGTGTCAAACATCCCCGACAGGTTACCGAGTATCCCGCTGATGAGCAGCTCTTTGAGCCACTCCGCCAGCTTGTCGAGTATGCTTTGCATAGGTTATCCCTCCGTCATTATCCGAACAGGCCGGAAAGCAGTGGTACAAGGGTCATGCCGATCAGGGCAACGCCGCCGCCCGCCATAAGCTGTTTCATCCCCAATTAGGTGTAAAAACTCTGCTCGATGGCGGGCGGCGGCGTACAAAAAATCTATATGGTGTTGTTA